>ENA-ORML01000243-ORML01000243.1-human-gut-metagenome-genome-assembly--contig:-NODE-243-length-70499-cov-16.144853_pt1 | contig 70499 bp, 62 predicted proteins | sample MGYA00242103_ERZ508995 | MGnify/ENA primary metagenome ERZ508995 (study PRJEB26280, sample SAMEA2338702) | human gut metagenome | biome: human gut; feature: human-associated habitat; material: faeces... | reverse complement strand
ACTACTTTTTCGCCCTCCCGTCAAGAGGTTTTTTGAAGGTTTTTGCGGTTTTTTTGCTTCTTTTTGATTTTCCGAACGATAATCACAATTTTCAGCACTCATCGTTCGGAAATCTGCGAACCTTTCAGGTGATTTCCTTTTGGTTTATTCGTCCGACTCATGCCGGGCAGGAGTCATCCTCCCGCCCGGCACGTCCGCATCAATCCACCGCGTGATCAAGCATCACGTTTTCACCGCTCCAAATCCGCTTCGCCGTCCACGGAATCTCCGGCTTCGACCAGAAATCCGCCGTCGGCGCAAGCCCCAGCGGCAGAAACACGGTCAGGCATAGATACAAACTGCCGACGCAGATGTACCCCTCCGCCAAGTCCGGCTGACAGCCATACACGCCCGGCTGAAGCCACCCCTGCGCGTCGAACATCGCCGGATGCTCTGTCACCTTGCGGATGCACGCCGTCAGCGCCGTCCGAACCTGCTCCGGCGGCAGTTCATTCGGCAGAAAATCTTCCAGTGCTGCCTGTGACAGCAGCTGGAACGCGCCGAAGCGGTAGGTAATCGACCGCCCGATGACCGGGTAACTGCCGTCGGCGTTGATGTTTTTCTCCAGCTCCGCCGCATAGCGTCCCGCGCGGTGCTCCACCTGCTTCAGCAGCTCGTCATAGCCGCGCCCGACATCCGCGAACGTCCGCAGCACATCAACATACATCGGCTGAATGACGAAGCTGTTGTAGTAATCCCAGCGGAATTTCGGGCCGTCGCCGTACACGCCATCGCCCAAATACCAGCTTTCAAACATGTTCACAGCGTAATCCACGCGCGTCAGGTCGTAGTCGCTTTCGCTCATCACGCGCAGTGCCGCCTCCACCATCGCGGAGAAGAAGAGCCAGTTCATCACAAACGGGGTGAATTTCCGCGTCGCGCGCAGGGCACCCACCAGATTCCGCTTCGTCTGCTCATCCAGCGCGCGGAACAGCTGCTTCGGTGCGCGAACGATGCCGTGCGCCAGGAACGCCGCGTCCACCAGCGCCTGCCCATACCCTTCGGTGAAGTTCATGAAGTCCGGCGATTCCGGATTTACCGCGTTTGCAATCGCCTTGCGGGTCAGCTCACGGTATTCCGCCTGAATCTCTGCTTCTTCGCCCATCAGGCCATCCAGTTCCAGCCACGGTGCAATCCCGCAGACCGTCCGCCCCAGCGCTTCGAGGTGCATATACTCCGCCCTGTCGGGATGGAACACCGTCGGCATGTTCTGCTTCAGCGTCCCCGCCGCCAAGTTTTTCAGCACCGGATCAGCGATTTTCAGCATTGTTTGCAGCCAGCACGCTCTTGCTTCCATCTTATTCGCCTTCCTTATCGTATCCGTAAACTTCCCACTCCGTCAGCGCGGGGAATGCCGACGGGTCGTCGCTCTTCTGCATCCGCTCCAGCCGCATCCAGCGCACCGTGTGTTTTCCCAGCAGGATGATTTGCCTCTCGCCCGTCTTTTGCAGGTCGAACGCGACTTCCGCGCCATCGGACAGTACGACGTGTCCGCTGACCCAATACGCATCATGCGGAAAATCCGCGCGGAGGATGAGCGCCATTGCATCCACCATCACCTCGCGCCCGAAGTCGATGCAGCACCACGCGTCTTCCCGCGCGCCGATGCCCCAGCTGCCAAACGGCCACTCGCCGTGATAATTGTTGCAATGCAGCCCGTTGATGGCGTTGCGCGCGCAGAAGCATGCCTCGTTGCGCGTTTCGACATTCGCAGTGATATGGGGGAAGAAGTCCGTTTCGCCGCGCAGATCTGCCGGATTGCAGGCAATATCGTGCCGCCCATTGATTTTCTCTGCCGTCATTAGACGTGCCGTAATGACATGCCGCTTCGCCTCGAACGCGCCGGGCGCATATGCCAGCCGATGTTCCCCCGCCGGAACGCGCCACGTCATGCGCCCATTCGGCAGATACACTTCGCCCGGCAGCAGTGTCACGTCCATTTGCACGCACAGATGCTTTTCGTCCGCAAGGATTTCCACCGTGTCGCCGTCTTCATAGACCCGGTCGATGCACAGGCGCGCATCATCTGCACTCTGTGCTGAGGCAATCATCGTCCCGTCTGCCGCTTTTACCAGAATTGTAATCATGCTATTCCTTTCACCGCCAGAGCATTGGGTCGCTGCCCGTCAGCTTCGCCAGCGCCTCCACAAGGAAGTAGTCGCCATAGGTGATGTTCGTGTGCCGCCCCGCGCCGTCGTCGTGGTAGCTCGCAGTGCATTTTGTCAACAATCCGCAGCTGTTCTGCGTCCAGTCGATGCAGTGCTCAAGTAGACCATCCACCAATCGAACCGCCGCCGCGCGATACTCCGCCTTGCCCGTGATTTTCGCCAGTTCCAGCAGACCGCACGCCGCCACCGCTCCCGCGATATTGTCGATGCGCTCCTCATCCTTCGGCTGACAGAAATCACAGTCGGTCAATCCGTCGGGGCGGATGTGCCGGATAAAGTTCGCTGCGATTTTCTCCGCCGCGTCCAGATATTCCGCATTGCCGTCGTTAAGGTGTGCCAGTGTAAAGCCGTACAGCCCCCACGCCTGCCCGCGGCTCCACTGCGAACCGAGGCAGTATCCCTGTCCGCCGTATTCCTTGACGCGCTTGCCTGTCTCCGGGTCGAACTCGATAATGTGGCTGACCGACCCGTCCGGGCGCAGGAACTCCCGCAGCGTCGTCTGCGCGTGAATCTGCGCGACTTTCGCGAATCGCGGGTCGCCCGTCTCGCGGGTTGCCCACCAGAGCAGGGAAAGGTTCATCATGCAGTCGATGATGGCGAATCCGCGCTGGTCAGGGTGATTCCACGCGCGGATGAACCCCGCCGGGTTGAATCGCCCCATGAGAAGGCTTGCCGCGTGAAGCGTGTCGGTTTTCGCCTGTTCGTCGCCGGTCAGCTTTGCATCCGCGCCGCAGGACAGCAGGTACATGAAGCCAACGTCGTGATTCAGGCAGCGGAACGTGCGGAATTCATCCGTGAGGAGCTTCTCCACGCGCCGCGCTTCGGTCTGGAACTGCTCGTCGCCCGTCGCGCAGTGCAGCTGCCACATCAGCCCCGGCCAAAAGCCGCCTGTCCACCAGCTGTTGCCGTCGTAGGGGGATGTAACCCAAGCACCTTTTTCGCTCTTATACGGGATGATGCCCGCGTCCGCCGCCAGTTTTGCGCTCCAGCGGAACTTGTCGGCTGCCTGCCGCATGGCTTGCGTGTATTTTTCCACTCTTTCTCCCATCCTTTTTGATAAAGGGCAGACAGGGAATTTCCGCCCGTCTGCCCTTTTGTTTTTGCAGGAATTTCCGCTTTCCGTCCTATTTTACCCCTTCAAGCCGCTCGTTGCAATGCCTTCGATGAAGTATTTCTGCAAGCAGAGGAACACCACCGACACCGGCAGCAGCGACACCAGCGACGCCGCCATGATAAGGTGATAGTCGCTCGTGTACTCCTGAATGAAGCGCCGCAAGCCGACCTGAATCGTCTTGTTCTCGTCGCGGGTCAGGTAAATCATCGGGCCCATGTAGTCGTTCCAAGTGCCGACGAAGGTGAAAATCACCAGCGTCGCAATCGCGGCAGTAGACAGCGGCAGCATGATTTTCGCCCAGATGCCGTATTCGCTCAGCCCGTCAATGCGCGCCGCTTCGCACAGTTCCGTCGGAATACCCTGATAGAACTGGCGCATCAGGAACACGCCGAACGCGCTGAACGCCTGCAGCACAATCATCGCCAACAGCGTGTCATACAGCCCCATCGAGCGCATCATGATGAACTGCGGCAGCATGTACGCCTGCCACGGCACAGCAATCGTTGCGATATACGCCACGAACAGCAGGTCGCGTCCCTTAAAGCGCAGCTTTGCAAACGCATACGCCGCAAAAGAGGACGTCAGCGTCTGCAGGAACGTCACCGCCAGCGCGATAATCGCTGTGTTCTTGAAGTACGTCAGCAGCGACACGCGTTCCCAGATAACTCGGTAGTTTTCCCAGTGGAACGTTTCCGGAATCCAGCGGATGGGGTACTGGAACACTTCCTGATCCAGCTTCAAGGAGGAGGAAAGCATCCACACAAACGGAATCAGCGTAAACAGCGCCATCGCAATCAGCACCGTATACAGCAGCACACGCCCAATCACCTTCATGACCGGGTTGTCCTTGCGAATCGCTTTTTGATGGGTAACAACAGCCGTCTGACTCATGGTTTTCTTCCTCCTTTCTTAGTCGTTGGCGAATTTCTTCTCGTTTGCGAACTGGATGATGGTCACAATCAGGACGATGACAAGCAGCACCATGGCAATCGCGCTCGCCTGACCGTACTTGATGTTGTTGAACGCCACGTCGTAGATGTACGTCACAAGCATCTTCGTCGCGCGTCCAGGGCCGCCGTTGGTCATGATGGCGACCGTGTCGTAAATCTTGAAGCTGCCAATGACCAGCATGATGGTGCAGAAGAACGTCGTGGGCTTAATCTGCGGCAGGGTCACATTGCGGAACTGCTGCCACTTGTTCGCGCCGTCCACCGTCGCCGCTTCGTAGAGTTCGCGCGGGACGCCTTGCAGCGCAGCGAGGTAGATGACCATGTAGTAGCCCATCGAGCGCCACACGCTGACAAGGATAATCGCCCACATCGCCATCGTCGAGTCTGCGGTCCACGATTTGTTGAAGTTGATGCCCAGCGCCATAATCATCTGATTGACCGGGCCATCTTTCATCAGCATGAAGTTCCAGCAGACGCAGATAGCGACCATGGAGGCAACATAGGGGAAGAAGAAAATCGTGCGGAACGCGACCGCGCCCTTCGCCTTGTTCAGCGCCAGCGCCAAGGCAATCGCGCACACCAGCGTCAGCGGCACGTTAATCAGCGCATAGAATACGGTGTTCTTTAACGCAATGCCAAGGTCAACGCGGTTGAAGAAGTATAGGTAGTCGCCGTTCGCCCACTTGCTGGCAACTTTGTCCGCCTTGAAAATTTCCGCGAAATTCTGCAGTCCGACAAAATGGGCATTGCTGATGTCACCGCCGTTCCACTCCACGAACGCCAGCAGGATTGCGCAAACTACCGGGACGAGCGTGAAGATAGCAAACCCCAGAAAGTTCGGTGCGAGAAACGAGTAGGCAATGAGGGTATTTTTCTTTTCCAGCCTACTCATCTTGTGTTTGCGCTGCTTGGCAGCAACCTCCGCCATAGTTGGACTCCCCTTTCAGCCTGATTTTCCGAAAAATCGACAATAGGCGGGAAGAGCGAGTTTTGGTCGCCCTCCCCGCCCACTGGCTTATGGATGCTTGATTTGCTTGCGGATGCCGATTACTCGTACAGTTCCGCCACGCGCTCGTTCATTTCCTCGATGCCTTCATCGACAGAGATTTCGCGCGTCATAATCATGGTGTGTTCTTCGTTCAGGATGGTCTGGATTTCCGCCAGCTTGTCGCTCACGCCGATTTCGATGGAAACCATGCTGGGCAGCAGCGCAGCCTTGGAGTTCTCATCCTTCGGGAAGCCGTCCACAGACGCCAGCACTTCCGCAACTTCCTCAGAGACCCATGCCGGACGGTTGCCGCAGCCAGCGGTGACCTTCGCGCCTTCCGGGCCGCACAGCCAAGAGACGTATTCCCAAGCCAGATCCTTGTGTTCGGACTTCTTGTTGATCATGATGCCGGTCAGGTTGCCGAAGGAGGAACCCGCCTGCACATCTTCCTTGTGCGGCAGCGCGGTGATGCCCCATTCAAAGTCGCACAGACCATTCTTGATGTTGTTGATGAGGGTCGCGACGTACCAGTAGCCCATGGGCATCATGGCGGTGTCGCCGGTCTGGAACGCGCCGGAGTAGTGCAGGCCAGCCGCGGTCAGCTCGGTGTACTTGCGGCAGGCATCCGCGTCTTCCAGGGACAGCGCGAGGTCGTAGAAGTACTTCAGGTCGGAATATTCGCCGTCCAGCAGCGTGTTCACGCCATCATCCACCGCAAAGTTGACGATGGCGGACAGCCAGGTGTGGTAGTGGCAGCCGTACTTGCAGTTGCCCTTGCCGGTCATTTCCTTCGCCAGCGCCGCGTATTCCTCCCACGTCATGTCGTTGGTGGGGTAAGCCACGCCCGCCGCGTCAAACAGGGTCTTGTTGTAGAACAGCACCCAGAAGTCAGAGCGGAAAGGCAGCGCGTACTGCGTGCCGTCCAGCGCGTAGTTAGGCTCCATGCCCACGAAGCCGGACAGATCGTAGTTGTCCTTGGCAATGTAGTCAGTCAGCGGCTCCGCGAAGCCCTGCTGCGCCCAGTTCATGATGTTGATGTTCTGCTTGACCATGAACAGGTCGCTGGTGTCGCCGCCGGAAAGCATCGTGCCGGCCTTGGTGTCCCAGTCCTGAGACGCCACGTCAACGTATTCGATGGTCACACCGGGGTGGGTTGCTTCAAAGGCTTCCTTCTGCGCCTGATAGTACGGCGTCGTGCCGACGTCCCACGCGACGATGGTCAGCGTCGTGTTTTCTTCCGCCGATGCGAAGCACACCATGCTCAGCACCATTGCGACCGCCAGTACCAGAGAGAACAACTTTTTCATGCCTTGGTTCCTCCTCTTGAATCTCTATCTGAACGGGCTCATTCCCGTCCGATCCGGTTTTGAAAGAACGTCGTTTTCGCTTACAATTCTGCTTACAATTTATCGTCTCGGCAGTTTGTACCTTTGACGTTTCTTTGTGACCTTATTATACATTTCAGAAACGTACTTGTCAAGGGGTTTTTGAAAAAATGTTTGAAAAGGCTGTTTTCTTTCCATTTACATCATGATTTCTGAAAAATATTTTCACTTGTTTTCTGTAAGCGGCTTGTTTTCTTTCACTCTTTGTGTTATAATGATGTCGGAACAGGAAAGGTTTCTGCCCATGATGGCAAGGTTACAGCATTTCCCTGTCAGCAGGGCAGGAAGGAGGTTTTCCCAATGGAAAACGGAAAGATTACGATTTACGACGTGGCGGAGCGCGCGGGTGTCTCCATTGCCACTGTCTCGCGCGCTATGTCCGGCGGCAGCATCTCCGCCAAGTCGCGCCAGAAGGTGCAGGAAGCAATAGAAGCGCTGCATTATCAGCCCTCCACCGCGCATTCGCACCCGCAGGGGCAGGAGAAGCGCACCGGCACGCTCGCGCTGGTCATCGGCGATTTCGACAACCCGTACTGCTCGATGCTGATGCGCGGCGCGGAACTTGAAGCCACCCGCCACGGCTACGCGCTGGAGGTTTTCTGCCACACGCCGGGAACCATCACGAACGACCAGATGATTCGCCGCTTATTGGAGCATCGTCCGGACGGTGTCGCGCTGACGGGCGGTCTGGTGGAAGACGGCCCGGCGGAGGTGATTCTGGACAACTTGAAACGGCTGCACCACGCAATGCCCGTTGTGACGATCGGGCCGCTAATCGAGGGCATGTCCTCCATCAACATCGCGTCGGATTCCTTCGAGGGCGTCCGGAAAGTGATGACACACCTGACGAATCTGGGGCATCGGCGGATTGCGTTCATCGGCGGTCGTCTGAACACTCGCTTTTCCGATGCACGCATCACGATGTATCGTCAGGAAATGACACGCCTTGGCGTGCCGCCGGAGGAGCAGTATGTTTTCCCCACTGGCTTCACCACGCAGTCCGGCGAAGTCGGTGCTGCGCGGATGCTGGCGCAGCTGGCGGACAAGCCCCTGCCAACCGCTATCGTCGCCATCAACGACGTCTGTGCTCTGGGCGTCCTCAGCCATCTGAAAAAGAGCGGCTTCCGCGTCCCGCAGGACATTGCTCTGACTGGCTGCGACAACCTCTTCTTCACGCAGTACCTCGATCCGCCGCTGACGACGGTGGATTTGCGCGCCACCGAGCGCGGCAGTTTCGCGATGGAGGAACTCATCAATGCCCTGAACGGCGGCGACACGACCCCCATCAGCCACAAGCTGGAATGCTCCCTCATCGTCCGCGAAAGCTGCGGCGCAATGCTGGGGAGGGAAAGGTTCAGGTAAAGAAGACCCAAGGGGCGTTGCCCCTTGACCCCACAAGGGAGTTCCTCCCTTGACCCTTCCGCGCGATTGGGTTGGTGACACTGGCATAGAGTGTCCGCGTGTTTAGCCCACGAACCTACGGTTCGGATTGGACGCTCCGGTATATATTTTCGGCACAAGCCAAGAAACACAAAACTCAAAGAGTGGCGGCGCCGAAGGTTTCCAAAGGGCGATCGCAAACTTCGTTTGTTTTCATGCCCTTTGGTCGCGCCCGCAGGCGCGATTCCCCCCGTCCTATCAAAATCAAGCAGCATTTTTTCTTCCACTATAATACCAAGCAAAAAAGGAGGCTTCCCCATGCTCGCACCGCAATCCAACGCATCCCGCACCATCCTTGACTTCTCCGGCGTATGGGACTTCCGTCTCAAGCCCGACGCGCCGTGGCAGTCCATCGCTGTCCCCGCGTCCTACAATGACCAGTCCGCTGACCCCGAATTCCGCCGTCATGTCGGTCTGGCGTGGTATCGCCGCAGCATCACCGTGCCATCTCTGCTCAAAGGTCAGCGCCTGATGCTCCGCTTCGACGCCGTCACCCATAACGCTCGCGTTTTCCTTGACGGTCAGCTGCTCTGCACCCATCGCGGCGGTTTCCTGCCCTTCGAGGCGGACGTGACCGACATCCTCCACCCCGGTCAAACTGCCCTGCTGGAAGTCGAGGTGGACAACACCATCAGCCACCACACCCTCCCTGTCGGCAACGAGGGCGGCACGGCGTTCTTCGGCTCGGATAACCCCGGCATCCCCTCCGTCGAGGCGGGCAAACAACACCAGCATGAGCAGGGCATCAACCTGCCGAATTTCGACTTCTTTAACTATGCCGGGCTGAACCGCCCCGTCCGCCTGTACACCACCCCGGCGGATTATATTGCCGATGTGACGCTTATTCCGTCGATGGATGGCACAGTGCGCTACACCGTCGCGACCCACGGCGAGGGTGACGTGACGTTGGATGTGCTGGATGCAGACGGGCAGGTCGTCGCCAGCGGCACGGGCGCATCCGGCGAAGTGCATGTGGCAAATCCGCATCTCTGGGAACCTGCTCCCGGCGTGCCGTACCTCTACACCGCGCGTGTCCGCTTCGCTCAGGATGAGTACAGCCAGCCGTTCGGCATCCGCGAAATCAAGGTGGATGGCTGCCGCTTCCTCATCAACGGCAAGCCCTTCCACTTCCATGGGCCTTGCAAGCACGAGGATTCCTTCTTCCACGGGCGTGGGCTTGACCAGTGCCTGAACGTGACGGACATCAACCTCTTCCACTGGCTGCACGCCAACGCCTTCCGCACCAGCCATTATCCCTATTCGGAGGAAATGCTGTCCCTGTGCGACCGCGAGGGCATCGTCGTGATCGCCGAAACGCCCGCCGTCGGCATCGGCGAAGGCGGCAAAGACCCCTATCGCTGGGCGCCCGCCGATTATCACGCGCAGGTGCTGACGGACATGATTGCCCGCGACAAGAATCACCCCTGCATCGTCCTGTGGAGCTTGGGCAACGAGCCGAACACGGATGCGCATCCGCAGTCCGCCTACGACTATTGGCATCCGCTGTACCTCTTGGCGCATCAGCTTGACCCGCAGAACCGCCCGGTGACGCTCGTCGGCTGCCAGAACGACTACACGCGCGACATCACCATTCCGTCGATGGATGTTGTGTGCATCAACCGCTATTACGGCTGGTACAACCTTTCCGGCGATTTGGAAGCCGCTGCTTTCGCCATGCGCATGGAGATGAATTACTGGGCAACGGTCAACAAGCCCACCATCCTCTCGGAGTACGGCGCGGACACCATCGCGGGGATGCACGGCACGGAGATGTTCACCGAGGAATTCCAGGTGGATTACTACAAGACCATCAACGCCTGCCTGGACGAGCGTCCCTTCGTCGTCGGCGAAACGCCGTGGAACTTCGCGGATTTTGGCACGCAGCAAGGCCCGATGCGCGCCGGCGGCAACCGCAAGGGGCTTTTCACCCGCGACCGCAAGCCGAAGATGGCCGCGCACTATTTCCGCGCGCGGTGGGAGAATTTTAAGAAGTAAGGGTAGATAAAAATGAGGTCACTGTCGGTTTGGGCGGCAGTGACCTCGGTTTATTTGCATTTTCCCAGCATCTATGCTATCATAGAGCATATCGCCAATCTGTTTCATCGGAGGTGTATATGTCCAATCCTCACCGAATTTCTATTTTCCTTATCCTTCTGCTCTTTCTTGGGCTGATTTTTGTAGCCGTTAGCGACCTTCTTTCCTTCCACGAAGACGACTTCGACCTTTCGGAAGCCCTCGTGCAGGTACAGGTGCAGACGCCCCGCCATTATGATTCATCCGACGTCGAAGAACCCGTGAACTACCTGCTCGCCAGCAAACGCCGCATCCATTCCTGCGACCCTTTCACCGCTGACGAAGCCACCGTCTACTACGTCCCCAGCGAATGCTTTGACGCCTACATCGACCGTGCGCAGAACAAAGTCCTCAACCGCCTCGTTTCCGTCGCCGTCACGGATGGAAACGACATTCCCCTCGAAGCGCCCGCCGTCCTGCCCGACATTTTCGCGCAGATTGCCACGCTGGAGCACACGTTGTTTGACATCCGCATCCTCGACGTTTCCAGCGAATACTTCGTTTTCCTGAAACTGAACGTGAATCTCCACACGCCCTGCGAGCTGTACTATTATAATCAGCAGATCGGCAAGCTCATCGAGCTGTATTCTTTTAACGACAGGGAGCTGCTGGGGCTGCATGTGATGTCAGTGGAGAGGCTGAAAGGGCTGGAATAACAAAATAAGCAGAGAGCCATCGTTTTTCGACGTTCTCTGCTTATTTTTATGCTGCCATTTCAAGAGGATTTTTCACTTTTACTTTCCGTTCAATCGTTTCTTCTGCTCGCTTCCAATCTGCCTGATACTCTTTTCCGGGATCGGCAACTCTTCCGGCCTCTGCGCCGCTTCCGCTAATGATTTGCTGTGGGCTTTCATTTCGTTGTTCACTGCTTTTTCCCTCATATTTGTATTCTCGTTATCCTTATGTACGCTTACAGTTTAGCCAATACCATCACATTCTCCGACATATCCGTTTCGTCCCAACAAAGTCCGCTGATCTCCGAGCCCTTGAAATACACGGGAAAACGGAACTCGATGCGCTTCACGATGCGTCCGTCGCTCCGTCGCTCCGGGTAAATCTCCACGCGCTCGATGAAGCTGTTCATGAAGGTCTTTTTCTCCAGATCGGTGAACTGGTCGTACAGCTTGTCGAAGTAGAGCAGGAACTGATAGACGTTGTCGGTGGAAATCCGGCGCTGGCGGATGTTGTCCATGCGGGTCTGCACCTCGGCGATGATGACCTCGATGGAGGCGATCTGGTCGTAGACCCTGTTCTGCCGCTCCTGCAGGTCCTGCGCCTTGCGGGTGTAATGCGGGTCGTCGAAATCGAGCGCGTCGATCTGCTCGCCCAGCCTGTCCTTGGTGCCCGTGAGCTGACGGAGCTGCTTGCGCAGGGTCTCCATCTCCGTGTCGAGCTCGGCGGTGTCCAGCTTGCCGCCGATCTTCTCCCGGATGCCCTGCTCAAAGGCGGGGGTGTTGACCAGTTTGTGGATGATCTCCTCCACCGCGCCGTCGATGATTTCCTCGCCCCACTGGTGGTGGTAGTCACAGCGCTTGCCGTCCACATGCAGGCGGTGCTTGCAGGCGTAGTAGAAGTAGTCGCGGTAGTAGGTGCCGTCGCCCTTCTTCTTGCGGTTCACGTTGCCGTACATGCCGCCGCCGCAGACGGGGCACTTGAGCAGCCCGGACAGGACGTGCTCGTGGTCGAGGCTGTGTGTCTTGAGCTGGTGCTTGTTGGTCTGCTGGCGCTGCTTCTGCGCAAGCTGCCAGTCCTCCTCGGAGATGATGGGCTCGTGAATGCCGTCGTAGAGCGTATAGTCCTTCTGCTTGACGATGTGGTACTGGTTGCGGGTGCCGGGGATCTTCTCGTTATGTCTGCGTCCGTACGCCAGCTTGCCGCAGTACACTGGATTGTCAAGCACGCCGATGAGGAAGGAATCCGTGAAGGCTTCCCGCTTGTTGTTGTGACGGCAGACCTTGCTGTATCCGTGCTCGTTGAGCCAGTTTGCGATTCTGGCGGTGCCCATGGTGGTGTGGATGTACTTGTCATAGATGATGCGGATGACCTCGGCCTCTTCCTCGGCAATCTGCAGGTGCCCGTCCACAAGCTTGTAGCCGTAGGGCGCGAAGCCGCCGTTCCATTTGCCCTCGCGGGCCTTCTGCCTGCGGCCCTCCATCGTCTGAACGAGGATGTTTTCGCGCTCAATCTCGGCGACGGCGGAGAGAACGGAAATCATCAGCTTGCCGCTGTCCTTGGAGGAATCAATGCCGTCCTCCACGCAGATGAGATTGACGCCGAAGTCCTGCATCCGTTGCAGGGAGGTCAGCACGTCCGCGGCGTTGCGGCCGAAGCGGGAGAGCTTGAACACCAGCACGAAGGAGACGCCGTCCTTGCCGGATTCGATGTCCCGCAGCATGCGAAGAAACTCCGGGCGGCCCTCGATGTTCTTTCCGGATTTGCCCTCGTCGCAGTATTCCCCGGCGACGAGCATGTTCTGGAACTCCGCGTACTTGCGCAGCTTGTCCTTCTGCGCGTCCAGGCTGTAGCCGTCCACCTGCATGGAGGTGGAGACGCGGGTGTAGAGGTAGCATTTCATTCGCTTCATGGCTTTTCCTCCTGCGGTTCAGCCTTTGCCGCGTCGGCGTGTTCCTCAAGCTCAAGGAGGAACCTGTCGTAGTCAGAAAGAAACTCGCGGTCCTGAATGACGCGGTACTTCTCAAATTCGGTTTCTGCGTGCAGCCGGGCGATTTCTGCAGACACCCTGCCCGCATCCCTGAGAAGACCGTACTCGAACATTTCAATGAAGCGGTTCAGGCGGGTTTCCCAGTCCTGCATGGTCAGTGGGATGTGGCGCTGGGCCATATTCTCGGCGAAGTCCAGATAGGAGGTGACCATGCGGTTCAGCTGCCCAAGCTCGTCTTCGGTGAGGTAGCTCTTGGCGATGGACACGTCGGACTTTTTGATCTTGCCGTCCGGCGCGTCCTGCCAGGTAGTCAGGCCCATGTGATCCTTCGTGTGGTCGGCGCGCTCCATGATGAGCTCGGCGGCGGTGTGCCCGTGCACGGCGAAGCGCATCTTGTTCTGCACCGTGGCATAGAAGCGTTTCGTGGCGGCGGAAGTACGGTCGTAGTCGATAGCAGTGGCATACAGGTCGGTGATCTTCTGATAGAACTTGCGCTCGCTGGCACGGATCTCCCGGATACGCTCCAGTTGTTTCTCGAAGTACTTGTCGGTCAGATAGGTGCCCTGCTTGAGCCGTTCGTCGTCCATGACCCAGCCGCGAATGGTGTACTGCGTTGCGATCTGATTGACCCATTTGCGGAACTGAACGGCGCGCTCGGAATTGACCTTGAAGCCGACCGCGATGATCATTTGAAGCGCGTAATGGTTGGTGGAATAGCTTTTGCCGTCAGAGGCAGTTATTCGGAATTTCCGAATAACTGAGCTCTCCTGCAGCTCGCTGTCGGCAAAGATTTTCTTGATATGCTCATTGATGGTAGGCACACTGACGTCATACAGCTGCGCCATTGTCTTTTGCGTCAGCCAGATGTTTTCGTCCTCGTAGCGTATTTCGATGCTGCCCTGCGGGTCGCCCGTGGAGGCGACATAGGTCAACACCTCCGCCGCGCTGGAACGGATGGACGCGGGCGTCTGCTTTTCTCTGGACATGGGAATTCCTCCTCGTGCGGTTTATGGAAGCCTTCCCCGGCCCGATTGGATACGAGCCGGTGAAGGAAGGTGGTTCAGGCGCAGATGATTTCGGTCATCACGTTGTGCTCCGCTTCGGCGCGCGACAGATTCATGAGCCCGACCCACTTTATGGGATCTTCAGCCTTCAGGACTTCGGTGATGCCCCAGCTCTGGGCATATCCCTTCATGAGCACATCAAAGTGCTCGCTGGCCTGCTCATCGACAGTGTGCAGATAGGCATTCAGTGCTCCCGTGAGCAGAAGCCTTTGGAAATGACCCGGATGGTTCGATTCCAGGTGCCGGAGGTGCAGCCGGCCCCATTTGCCGATGGGCTGCTGCTCCGGAAGCTCCAGATCCGGAAAGTAATAATCGCCGTGAAGGGTGCAGCTCAGGCCGTTGTGCTCGTCGGTGATATGTTGGGGCAGCGTGCGGCTCTCAGGAGCAGGATGATTCTGAAGCATGGTGCACCGCCTGTCAATCGTGCAGTAACTGTTCGTGTATTTTGTCCCAACTGCATTTTATTATGCAGCCATATCATTTGTCAATGGTTCTTCTGAATTTGTTTGAGATGATGGATTGGATAAACTGTCCCAACTCGTTTTGCTGTCAGCGGGAAGAACGGGAAACTCCACCTTCCCGCTGTACTTTTCGATCATTTCGGCAAGAAAGCCGACGCACCGCTCAAAGGCGGCGTTCTGTTCAGGCGTTCTTTTGAGCAAAGCCATGATTCCTCCAATAAAGGGTTGATCGGTGGTGGGTGCATAGAGGTTCAGTGTTCCTTTCTTGTTCCTGCAGATATGCGAATCCACTGCGTACATACGTACATGTGTACAATCCCTTTGTATGTGTGTACGTATGTACACAGAGAATCGCGGAAATTCTCACTTATAGGGAATTTCAAATAAACGGGTTATCATCCGAGCAATCGCGCTGCCATCCGTCTGCCGTTCTGAGCGGGAGCCTTAGCACAGGCTTAATGCCGGTAAAGCCCCACACGCGGCGGCCGACGAGGTTCGTCAGGTTATTGGAGTGCTCGATGCTGTATTTCTTCTGATTGGCAATCAGGAATTCCGAAAAGCTCCGGTTCTTGAGCGGTGAAAAGCCGTTCTCACGGCACCAGACGGTGTAAATCTCATAGAGCTCCTGCGAGCCAACCTTTCCTTCTGGCGTGAGCCGGATGTAGTCCCCGGCCTCCATAAAAAGCAGCACATTGTTGGCGTCCTGCTTAATCGTTTCCCGGTTGGAACGAGCGCGGACGCTTTCGGTGAAGCGGAAATGATTCGCCACCAGACGCTGCAGACCCTCAAAGGCCCAGAGAAAGATGCCTTCCAGCTCGCAGCACATTTTTTCCGCGATGTCGGGGTCATCCACGCGATCTGGCTGGCGCTCCCTGGTGGTCAGAATCAGCTGGCGGCGATAGAAGCCGTTGCTGCGGTCGTAGAGGGATTGCAGGTCGCCGTTGGAAAACGCCAGCAGCCGGGCGAACATCCAGCCCTGATAGCTCTGCTTGCCCTTCTTTTCCAGATCCATGCGCCCCTGCGCGGTGACCAGCGACTTGACGTAGTTGGTCTGACGCAGGGCTTCCATGCGCATGTCATCGTCGATCAGCAGATGGATGTGCTCCAGATCGGCGCGGGCAAAGCGGTTCTCGGACACCTTGCCCACGCTGCCGTCCTTGGCGTTGCAACCAAAGAGATGGGACAGAACGGTGCCGATCTGCGACTTGCCCTCGCCGCCACTGCCCTTAATGACCATCATGCGCTGGCCCTTGTTGCTGGGGATCAGGCAGTAACCAATGTATTCCTGCAGGGTGGGAATGTCATCTTCATACAGAAGGCCATGAAGAAAGCCCAGCCACGTTTCCGGGCTGGGTACAGAGGGATTGTAGGCCACCGGAAAACGGCTGCGCACGATTCTGTCCTTAGCTGTGGAGAACGAGCCATCCAGAAACAGCGTGCCGTTCGCCACGTGAATCCGGTCGGTCTGCGGCGGGAAATCATCGATATGCGCTGTGATTTTCAGCAGCTCGATGATGTTGGAAATCTTCTTCGGGACGCTGGTGGACGCATACGGCTCGATGATCTGATAGATTTCCGTCTTGAGCGGCGCTACGTCGGTCATGCGTCCTTCCGGCGTAAAGAAGCTGTTTTCGGTGTAGAGCAGCTTGTGCGAAGCCAGAAATTCCCGACAAAACGCCGCCTCGTTGATGCTTTGCCCGTCGTACCAGGGCGGGAACTGGTCAGGCCGCAAAAGCTTCGTCATGTGCCTCCGCCTCCTCTCTGTGGGCAGTGTTCCAACGCTCGATGCTGCGGAGGGTATTGTCATCAATCAGGGAGTCGGCGGTGTCTTTGCAGATAACGCTGTCTGCATCGTACAGGCAGTCGATCAGATAGGACACCTGCGGCAGCGCATGGCTTGCAGATACGAGGCGGTCGTCCCATTCCTCCGATGGATGAACAGGAGCAAATCGTTGCTGACGATTTTTCAGGAGCCGTTCATATTCGATCAGCACGGAGGCGCAGCGCCCTTCCCGTTCCCGCTGGGATTCCTCCCGCCGGATACGGGGAAGCGCAACGGCAGCGGATACCGGCGTGTTGGGGTCGATGCCGAAATCCAATGCCAGCTTGCGCGCTGCATCGAGGGGGAGACAAATTGAACAGTCTGGCGGTGAAGTCGATCACGTCGCCGGTGCTGTGACAGCCGAAGCAATAATAGTAAGTTTCGTTGATCTTCATGGAGGGCGTCTTGTCCGAATGGAACGGACAGCAGCACATGCCGTTTCGCCCGATCCTGACGCCGTAATATGCAGCTGCCTGCGGGACGGTTATGCGGGCTTTGAGGGTATCGAAAATTCTTGTATGTTTCACTTCCTTGTATTCTGCCAGTTTTGTAGGGATTGATTGTTGAAGATGAGTTTTCAGGTTATCGGTTGGTTTCCCATGCTTTATATCGGCTATGTTCATGGGTGCTGCGCTGAGACAGCAGCCGGTCGATTTCATCCGCGCCGAGTGTCCGGGTCAGCCTGTCCAGTTTGGAAGCCTTCTCCTGCATGAGATCATTGTGTTCTGCTTTTCGCTTCCAGTACGCGGTTTCTCTGAGCATATCGTTGTTCTTCTGGCGCTCGTTGACCAGCAGGGCATAGACCTCTCTCAGCTTGCGGACGAGTTTTTTGATGACCGGGAGAGCCTTGTTTGCGCGGTAGCTTTGGGCGGTTTCCAGCATCCCGGTGTCGGGAAGAAGTTCGTCGGCAGAGTCCAGGCTTTGTACGAATGCTTTGACCTCTCTGTCGCTCTTCGCGAGTGCATCTATCTTCCTTTTTGCGGCTTCGACTTCATGCTCAGCCTCCTCCCGATTCGCTTGCGCCAGATGCACGGCTTGCTCCGCGCTTTGCTGCTGCACCATAATCGCATCGAGGGCTTCCTGTTCCTTCATGACCTTGAACTGCACGGTGATCAGGTGCTCCTCGGTGCTGCCGCGTTCGCCGCGCTCCACGTCGGTGTAGCCCGCAGCGAACATGGCGTCGTGGTACTGATCCTGCAAAATGCTGTAGGATTTCTTCAGGACAATCTTGCCTGTTTTCGTGCGCATGGGCTCTCCGAATTCGTCCAGCACAGACCGGGACTGCCACTTTTTGCTGTGGCTGACCTGCATGACGGTCTCCTTGACGGTGCCGACCAGCGCCGGGTTCTTGCAGCGCTTCGACCACAGAATCTGCTTTTCGACGACGGGCACATAGACCACATGAAGATGATAGTGCCATACGTCGTAGCCTAGGGCTTTGCTCATGCCCTGGTTGCGTTCGTCGGCGTGCATCACGGCAGAGAGAATGTACTGCTCGCCGCCGACAATATCGACGGCAGCCCGGTATGCCTCGGCGTAGAACGCCTGTGCAAACTCGTAGCCGCCGTGATTGTGGAAATACGCGGAGTTGACATCGAAAACCAGCTCGCCATAATGGACGGCGTCCTGCTTGAGACCCCGGGTAGAGATGGTGCCGTCCTGCTCCATCTGACGCAACATCTCCTGATAGCTGCCGGATGGTGTCTTAAAGTGGATGTTCAGATGGCTGCGTTCGGGGACAATATCCTCGTTCTGGTAGCATGTTTTCTGGCGCTCATTGTGGGCTTCAGCGTCGGCGATATTGCTTTCGGTTCGGGGCTGGTTGCGGACGGTGGTGCGATCCACGCCATCGTTTCTTGCCATGGAAGCACCTCCTTTCTTTCGTGGGTGTGATGATGGTTCGTTTTGGGCACGGGGTGACGGGGGCGCGGCACTTTCTGCGAAAGTGTAACTACCCATTATGACACTTTCTGTCTTCCTGCGGAATCCAGCAAAGTGCCGTGGGCCAGAGCGCTCCGCCTCTGGATTCCGGGCAAGGGGCACTGCCCTCTGCACACCCGGCAGGCGCTGCCGCCCTGCACCCGGCTCAAAGACAGGAAGCCATGCTTTTGACGGCATGGCTTCCTGCTTTGCGGGGTTGGTGCACGGTGGTGCGTTCTGGTGCCAAAGGTATCGCGCGATACGAAGCTGGAGATGGAATTGTAGTGCGTATGAGCACCAAAGAGCATCAGCAACCGAAGCTGTCCAGCGCATCGTCGAGATCGTCGTCGTCAGGCTCATCACTTCGGATGGGAGAAGGAGCTGTCGAAGATGTGACTATGTTCAGCGTTTGCAGCAGATCGCCAAGCTGAACAGAGGGAGCTGCCAGCTCCTCCCGGACGATTGAGCGAATCGTCTCCCGCAAGCCTTCATCCACGGTTGGCTTGCCATAATAAGCATTGACCGCCGGAACGATCAGCGCGCTGTAGGACAGACCGCGCTCCACATGAAGCTGACGCAGCAGCGCGACGGCTTGCCTACTGGCAGGTTTGTCCAGATCGAGCCGGAGGGTGGTGCGGAGCATCTGGCTCATCCGGCAATACCCTCGCGCCTGAGGCGCCGCTCCGCAAGGTATTCATAACCCTCGGCGTTGGCGTGTATGTTGTCGATGATGGTCACGCGGTCACGGTCAAACTCGCCGAAGTGGCGCAGCAGGCATCCGCCGCCCACGACCCACAGCCGCATGGTCTGCGGGTCGTATTCGTGCTCGCGCAGCCTGCGCATGATCTCTGCCGCATAACCGGCTGCGGCCTCGCGGATGGTGTCCACATAGTCGCGCCCGATGTCTGCGTCGCCGTTTCGGAGCACCTCGTCAATGATGGCGTCCGGCACAGTGCGCCCAAAGCGTTGCGTCAGGGCCTCGCGTGCTCGGAGCATGCACTGGTAGGTGCCGTACTTCTCCGTGAAGCACTGGTCCATGACGGCGCGCCTGTCCTGAATGGTCATGATGTTCATGGTGCCGTTGCCGATGTCGCAGAGCATGTTCACGCCCTTGAACTGCCTGAGCATGGGCACGATGGCGGAGAATCCCTGCGCATACACGTCCGCACCCACGATATCGACGTGGTATTCGATGCCGCGCCAGATGAAATCCACATGGTCGTTCTGGAGCAGATAGGCACGAAAGCTCTCACGCTGGGACTCCACCCAAGTCAGGGGCAGACCGGCGGCGATGTAGACGCGGGCTTTGGTCATCCTGTGCGCCCACAGCTCCTGACCGATGCCGGCGAGCGTCAGGATGTAGTGATCTGGGTTGCTGACCTTGTCCGGGGTGAACTCCCGGTGCCCGCTGCCGATGACGTGGTATTTGCCGTCGTAAACCAGCAGATCCTGTGCATGGATGGGTTCGTGGTCGAAGGTCAGCACGCTGGCGGGGAAGATACCGCTGGCGGTTTTCAGGTTGCCATAGCCATTGTCAATTCCGATGATTTGCATGTTCTTAAGCTGTTTCATAATGTACCTCTCTTTCGGTTGTTTGGAGTAAAGGTTATGTTTCTTATTTGGAAATCTATTGTATGAGTGTCCCTTGCCTGTTCCCGGCTAGAAACCTTGTTTGGCTCACAGCCAGTCCGTGAGAGGCGCTTGCTTCCGGGAAAGGTGCTTGCCAGGGGGGCGCGGGGGTAACCGGAAGGTCATGGCGGTATATCGGGCAAAGGGCTTCAGGATAGGTTGTCAAGGTACTGTGTTCTGTGGAACGCAGACAGTATACCTGACAAACCCCATGCTTTGGCCTATGTCCGAAACGATGGAAAACCCGCAAAAACCCCTGTCTTTCCACGCTTATGGAAATGTGGTATGATAGGGTTGAAACTGGTTATGGAGGCTGGAAAATGTACGTTCAACTGACAATGGCCGAGCGTCTGAAGGACCTTCGTGTGATCGATAAGAAGCTGACGCTGGAACAGCTGGCGGAGCAGACCGGCTTATCGAAGTCTGCACTTGGCAAATATGAGAACGAGGATTGCGGCGACATCAATCACTACGCTATTCAGAAGCTGGCAAAGTTCTATGGCGTATCCACCGATTATCTCCTGGGCTTGACAGAACAAAAAAATCACTCAGATGTGGACGTGGCGTCCCTGCATCTGAGTGATGAAGTATTGGAGCTGCTGCGCAGCGGGAAGATCAATAACCGCTTGCTCTGTGAAATGATGACGCACCCCAGATTCCGCTAGCTGATGGCAGACATCGAGATCGTCGTAGATCGCATCGCGGATATGCGAATTCAGGATATGAACACGGTACTGGAAGTGGCGCGCCAGAAGGTCATGAAGGAATATGCGCCTGATGAGATGGATGTTTATATGCGCACGCTTGAGGTGGCGCAAATCAATGAGACGGATTACTTTTCGTATATCATTCATGAGGATATGGATGAGATCACGAAAACCATCCGGGAGAATCATCGCAAGGACGCCACTACGGCAGATGAAACGACGCCTGCACAGGATGGAATCAAGGTGCTGATGCACTCGATACTTGATCAAAAGGACGAAACGACGGTGCTTTTGAAACAGCTTTGTGCTCAGATGCAGATCCCGGAGGAGAAGATCACAGAGGAAGAGGTCCGGGCGTTCAGAAGCATGATGCAGAAGTCCAGGCTGTTCAAGAAACAAATGAGCATGCGAGGGAAAGGTGGACACGCTAATAAACGGAGATGAAAGGGAGCTGGGGATGAGATTCATGAAGGCTCTCCGATCATGAGGTTGCCGCGCTGATTCCGATATTGAGGCTATTATCAAAACGCTCTGTGCAAAGAAAGCCGAGCTTTGAGACAGCGTACATCCTCAATGAACAGATAGAGCCTGCAACCTTGCATATCAGGGATAAACAGTAGGAATCTCGCTATCATAGTCTCCTGATATTTCTTAACAAAACCAAACCCCTAGTCTCTAAATTGATTCTTCAGACAATATCCAAACACCGTACAACCCAACTCCAAAGTGCTGGGATATACTTGGTGCATCCCCAATGAAAGGGGAAAAAGGAGGTTGTACGATGAAAAAAGTGTTTTGTGTGTCTCTGATCGCTTTGATGCTGGTGTGCCTGGTTTGTGCATCTGCGCTGGCGCAGACGACCGGCATCGCCATGGACGGCAAGGTGTACACGTTCACGGGCGGAGAGGGAACCTATCAGGCCGATGGAAAGACGTTCATCATCGGCGTGGAGTCCGTCGTCGTTCAGGAGCCGGGGCTGCCGGATCGCGTGCTGGAGCTTCACCAAACGGAAGGTACAGAGATCATGCGGGATGGGCATCCTGCTGCTGCCGGGCAGGAAACGGACGATTCCATCATCATCCGCGAAGATACGGCGGCATACGAAGCTGCGGAGGCCATTGCGGTGTATGAGCAATACTCCTATTCGTATCCAGAGAATGATGAAGCCTGGGCCAGACGCTTTGCGCCGTATGCGGAATACGGCCTGCGCTGCGACCCGGAAAGCAGGACGCTCATGTATCAAGGGCAGCGGGTGCGTTCCTTCACAGATGCCTATTCGGTGCGCGAAGGGATGTGCAAGATCATCGAATACACGGACGAGCAAGGGAGCATCGACCTTCAGACTGAGCGCGACCAGACCCGGCTGATTCGCCATGCGGATGGCTCGTTCAGCCCAGAGGGCCTGCTCACCGGAATCCGCGTGCTGGCCAAGGAGGAGTCTGCTGAGCGTAGCAAAGGCGAGCGGATGCCCCAAATGACTGCCACCTCAGAGAGTGAAATGACTGCTGCCGAAAAGCAGGCCTTCTTCGCGCCCTACGCTGCATTTGGCCTGCGCTACGATGCGGCGAGCGATGAGATGGCCTTTCAGGGACAGCGTGTACGCCGGTTTCTGGACATTCGCCAGAGCAACGGCGAACCGCTTGACAGCGGACGCTTCCATGGCAGCATGACGAGCATAGTCTGCTGCGATGACGATCAGGGAGAGGTCGATGTTGAGGTCATTCGTGATTATACCAAACCGGACGCAAACGGCGATGGCGCTTTGATCGGCATGATGGCAGAAAGAGTGCGATAAATGCGAAATCTGCGAAGGGGCAATGGCTCTTTCGCAGGTTTGTGAATATTTCGGGAAATTCAGAAGAAATCCAAAAAGGTATGCTATACTGTCCTGTATAAGGAGGCGCAGGACATGTACCGTATTCTCATCGTTGAAGATGATTTTGATATTTCGGAGCTGCTTCAATCTTGGCTGACCGAAGCCGGGTATCAGACCGCTGAGGCGGAGGATGGACTGAAAGCGCTGGAGGTTTTTGAAAGCGGGCAATTTGACTTGGTGTTGCTCGACCTGATGCTGCCGAGGCTCGACGGCTTTGGCGTATGCGAATGGATTCGTAAAAGATCGGATGTCCCCATCGTGATGCTGACCGCGCTGGACGGCGAGGACGAGCAGCTACGCGGCTACGATCTGCGGATTGACGATTACGTCACCAAGCCGTTCTCCATGCCCGTGCTGCTGCGCAAAATTGGCGCCATTCTCCGGCGATGCCGGGGCGAGGATCGCCCGGGCGCAAATTTGCTGCGCTACCGCGACCTGACGCTCGATCTGGACGCCTATACCGCCATGCGCGGCGACCTGATGCTGGAGCTGACCAACCGCGAGTTCGAATGTCTGCGGGAGCTGCTGCAAAATCAGGGGCGCGTGATGACCTACCAGATGCTTGTCAGCCGCATCTGGAATTATGACTATCTGGGCGACGATCGCGTGATTTATAGCCATATCAAGAATCTGCGCCGCAAACTGGGTGCGGATTACATCCGGACGGTCAGAGGGGTGGGCTATCGTGTGGACAAGGATTAAGCACAGCCTGACGCTTCGCATCTTTCTGATGACCTGCGGCTTGATGATCGCCGTCTGCGCTGCCACATATGGCGCGATTGCGTATCTGACGCCGCTCACCTATACGAGCATTTTGCAGGAGGACCTCGACCAAAAGACCGAAGCGCTCCTGACCGCGCTGTCCGGGCGGGAGCCGTCTGCGTGCGACGAGCTGCTTTCCGCCTTTTGCAGGGAGACGGGCGCAGCGCTCCGTCTGTCAGACGAATATGGGCGAATTCTGTACGATACGATTTCGTCTGAGGCTTATCTTGTGGAAGGCACCGCAGAGCGTGCGGCGATCACCACGGAAGAAAGTGAAACGCTTGAACAGGATGCGGTTATGCAGGCCACAGAGGCCGGAGACGCGACCGGCACAGCGGAGAGCGTCATCCATCAGATCACCGTCACCGATGCGTACATATCCGCCGATGAAGCACGAACTTTTTTCTTCCGGGATAGAACGATGGGGTATTTGCTGGTCATCGGTGGAAAAAAGGCTGTCAATCAAGCGTCGGAGGCCATGAAAAAGACGCTGCCGTTTCTCGTGCTGCTGATTCTTGGCGTCTCGCTGCTGACCTCGTTTTTCTACACCAGATGGATTACCCGGCCCATCGTGGACATCAGCCATATCGCCGCACGCATCGCCGGGCTGGATTTCAGCTCCCGCTGGGCACAGCATCGCACGGATGAAATCGGAGCTCTGGGCGACAGCCTGAACACGCTTTCTGACAACCTTTCCGGTGCTCTGACAGAACTGAAAGCCGCCAACGAACGCCTGCAGCAGGATATGGAGCGCGAACGGGACATGGAGCGTCAGCGCTCCGCGTTCTTTTCAGCCGCTTCGCACGAGCTGAAAACGCCGGTGACGATCCTAAAGGGACAGATGAGCGGTATGCTGGCGCAAATCGGCGTATATCGGGATCGGGACAAGTACCTGGCACGGGCGCTTCAGGTGACCGGCAGGATGGAAAGCCTCATCAAGGAGATTCTGATCATCAGCCGGATTGAGGCCGGCAGCTTTGTCCTCAAAACGGATACGGTCAATCTGAGCGAGCTGATTGAGCGGCAGCTGGAGCTGGATGAAGAGCTGCTTGCGCAAAAGGAGCTACACATAGAAAAGCACCTGGCTTCGGACGTGACAATCCGGGGAAACCAGGATCTCCTGACCAACGCGCTGGACAATGTTCTGATGAACGCCATCCTCTATTCCCCGCAGGGCGCGAGCATCCGCATTTTGCTGGATGCGCATACGATGACGATTGAAAACACGGGTGTTTCCATCCCGGAAGAAGCTCTGCCCCAGCTCTTCACGCCGTTTTACCGCGTGGAGCAGTCCCGCAGCCGTCAATCCGGCGGGAGCGGACTGGGGCTGTATCTGGTCAGGCTGATTCTCGAACTGCACAACGCCTCCTGTGAAATCAAGAATTCGGAAGATGGCGTTGTGTTTTCTGCGCGGTTTACTTGATTTCCGGCTGGAATTGTACTAACTGCATGGCCGCTGTTTTCCAACAATTAGTGCAAAGAATGTGTGGTTGCCTTTACAATGTGTTCATAAAGCTCTTTTTAGCTGCCTATTGGCGTGATCAGAGCCAATAGGCTGCGGTCTTGTCCAGATACTGCTTCCGTTCCTTCCAGTCCGGCATCAGCATCGTGAGAAAGGCATAAAACTGCCTGGAGTGGTTGGGGTGAACCAGATGGCATAGCTCGTGCATGACAACGTATTCTATGCAGTGTCTTGGGGCTTCGAGAAGGCGCTTGTTCAGCGTGATGATTCCCTTCTTCGCCAGACAGGAGCCCCAGCGCGTTTCCATGTCCCGGATTCTCAGAGAAGGCTTCTGCACGCCGTATTTTTGAAACGACGGATACAGCGCATCCATCACGTCGCCAAATACCGTTCTGCACTGCTGGCCCAGAAATCTGTTGACGACGCGCTGCTTCCTTTCGATATCGTGGAGATCCCGAACACCTAGATGGATGTAGACGCCGTCCGCTGAAATGGAATCCTTTGCGGCCTGTGTGACCTGCAGGCGCAGACCTCGACCCAGAATGTTGAATGCCTCGCCACTGACGTACTGCTTCGGCTGAGGCCTGTATTGCGCCATCTCATGGAAGTGGTCAAGGGCCTTTTGAATATACGGGGCCTTGCTGACAACAAAGGCGTCGATTTCCCCGCAGGGGACGCCCGGATCTGCTGAAACCCACACGCTGCCATCCTTCCGCACCCGCAGATTGAGGTTTTTGACCTGCTTTCTTTCAAGACTGTATAGGATTTCGCACCCATCGGCGGTTATGGTTCGTTGGCAGGTGATGTCCATCGCTCAGAACCTCCGCAGGGCAACAGTCTTGACATTGTCGATGATCTTGTCGATGAGATCGAACGAGAGCTTCAGACCATGCTCCTTTTCGTATTTGTAGAACAGATCGTCGATGTCCTGTGAAATGCGGTCGTGGATGGTCTTGTTGTTCGTCCAGTCCACCTGACTGTGGGAGGCGACGATTTTTGTGATCTCCTCGGAAACCTCTGCAACGAAATCGGGTGTAATCCGTTCGTCCTCCACCTCGTCAAAGAGTGCGGTCAGCACACCGAAAAAGGCCTGTGCGTGAACATTATTCTTGATGCGCTCCGGATAGCTGACGGTGCTCCTGCCGGCGTGGTAATCCCCCATGATGGTGCGCATCTTGGCAAGGTATTCGGCTTCGGAGATGACCTTTTCCTTGTAGAGCGCAAGGGCGTCCCTGATCCGCTTGGAGAAGCTGTCATAATAGGCGGGATTCTCGTCGCGCTTCTCGCTGATGCTTCGGGTCATCCGGCTGGCTATCGCATCAGCTTTTGACCGCAGCGAGCCCAGCTCCTCAAGCTCCTTTTCAAAGTCGTCCTTGTTCAGAATGTCGATGGGGCTTGTGATCTTCTTCAGCCCGGCGACAGACAGGTGCGTGTCGAGCAGATTCTGCATCAGCGGTTCATACTCTGCGTTGTCGATGGCGTCGCAGTACTGGAGCTTGACGCTGCGGCGAACCTTTGAAAAGAAGATGAACGTGTCCTGATACTTCTGCCGTTCCTCCTTGCTCAGCGCGTTGTATGCCTGCTCCGCATTCAGCACCAAATGCAGCGCCCGGCCGAAGGCACAGAGCAGAGTATAGAAATCCTGACGCATCTTGTCATCGGCGAGGAACACCTCGACGGCTTCCGCATCGCTGATGCTGCCCACCGGCGCAAAGAGCTCCACCAGCTGCGTGTAGGCGCTGCGGAGATTCCCGACGGCAGCCATCACATCGACCACGACGCCCTTCAAATCGCCGCCGTCGAAGTTCTCCAGACCGGCGCCGCTGTACATGTCCATGGCGGTGTCCAGTTTCTCAATCAGGCCGCGGTAATCGACAATCAGGCCGTAGTCCTTGCCCTCGTGCAGGCGGTTCGTCCTCGCGATGGCCTGCAAAAGGCCGTGCTCCTTGAGCTCCTTGTCGATGTAGAGCACCTGACACAGCGGCGCGTCGAAGCCGGTGAGCAGCTTGCTGCACACGATCAGAATGTCGATTTCACCATCGCAGAACCTGTTCTTGATGGCTTCCTCGTAGCGGTCGGCATCCCCGTACTGCTGCATCATCTTGTTCCAGAAGGAGACGACCAGATCGTCCGCTCCCTCGTCGGCGTCGTCGACGCCTTCGCGCATGTCGGGCGGCGAGATGACGACGGCGCAGCTCAGGTCACCGAACTGCTCAAAGCACTGCAGATAGCGGATCGCGTCGCGCTTGTAGTTGGTCGCGAGCATGGCCTTGAAACCGGTATCTTTATAGCCCTCGATGAAGTGCTCGCTGATGTCCAGCGCGATGCGCTTGATGCGCGCGTCGGTGGAGGTCAGGCGGCGGATGCTGCTCCACTTCCTGCGCAGATCCTCCCGCTGCGCCTCCGTCAGGCGGCGGGTGGTTTGCTTAAACCAGAGGTCGATATTTTCTTCGTCCACCTTTTGCTCGACAAAGCGCCCCTCATAGATCAGGGGGACAATCGCGCCATCCTCCACGCCGTCCCGGATGGTGTACTTGTGAATCAGCCTGCCGAACCGGGCCATGGTGTTCTTTTCGCTTTTCATCAGCGGCGTGCCGGTGAAGCCGATGTAGCAGGCGTTGGGGAATACGCTGCGCATCCGGGTCGCCATGAGGCCGTAGTTGGAGCGGTGGCTTTCGTCCACGAGCACGAAGATGTCGCGGGAGGGGTTTTTGACCTCCTGCCGCTCGACGGTGTTGAACTTGTTGATGATACTGGTGATGACGTCCGCCCGGGCGCTGTTTACCAGCTCCACCAGATGGCGTCCGCTCGTCGCGCGGGCGGGAGTCAGCCGGGTATGGGCGAAGGTGGCGGCAATCTGCGCGTCCAGCTCCTTGCGGTCCGTGACGATGACCACGCGGGGATGGCAGTCCTTCAGCTCCATCAGGATATACTTCGCCAGCATGACCATGCTCAGGCTCTTGCCGCTGCCCTGCGTATGCCAGATGACGCCGCTCTGGCGGTTGCCGTGCTCGTCGTTTTCGGCGATGGTCTTCATGATTTCCCGGACGGCGAAGAACTGCTGATAGCGGCAGACCTTCTTCACGTTGGCGTCGAAGAGAATGAAATAGCGAATCAGCTCGTACACGCGCTCGGGGCTGAACAGCGAGACGATATTCCTGTCCTGTTCAGTGGGCATTCGATCCGGGACGAGCGCTTTCAGCCGGGTTTGCAGCCATTCGTCATCCTGCTCCTTCCAGACGCTCCAGAACTTTTTGGGCGTGCCGGCTGTCGCGTATTTGACGGCATTCTTGTTGGTCGTCACGACGAGCTGCGCAAATTTGAAGAGATGCGGGATATACGCCGCCTGCTGGTTGCGGATCATCTGCCCGACGGCCTCTTCCACGGGGATATGCGGGGCCTTGCACTCGATGACGGCAAAGGGAATGCCATTGATGAACAGCACGATGTCCGGGCGGGCGTTGTGCTGCCTGTCCTGGCTGTCCACGGCGAACTCCTCCGTGACGTGGAACACGTTGTTCTGCGGGTTGTCCCAGTCGATATACCGGAGGTTAAAGCTGAGCATTTTGCCGTCGCCGACGGTCTCCGGATAGCTTTTGCCCAGCAGCAGCGCGTCATAAATCTTCTCGCTGGTGCGCACGAGGCCGTCCGTCAGCGGTTCGTTCAGATCCTCCATGGCGCGCTCGATGTTGGCGGCGGAGAACTCGTTTTCCGCACCCGCATAGACATAGCGGTTGAGTCTACGGAGCTGACCGCGCAGGATGTCCCGGAGCAGCACGTGATACCGGCTGCCGCGCTGCTTGTCGCAATCCGCCGGGGAAATGTAGGTGTAGCCCATAGCAGTCAATAAGTCGATAGCAGGTTGTTGACTGATATTTTTTTCGAGATAAAGGTCAGAATTCATGGAATACCTCCATCTGAGCTCATCATCGATAGGAAAGCATCTCAGATTCTGCTTGCATCTTCTTGATAATAGCGAAAACGATTGTTTCGATGTCACTGCCCGTACTATAATCCGCAGGAACAACGTAATTCACGCGATTATCCCTAAGAAGGGTTTCCGCTGCACTTTTTCCTTTTTCCGGATCGTAAACAGCGATAGATTGACCGCCATTTGTCTTTACAAGCTTCATACATGGAACGTCGGTCAGACCGTCACCAATGTAAATCATGTTTCTGAACGGTACTCTCCGCTCATTTTCAGGCGTGTATTGATTGAGCTTGTCTGCACTTTGGCTGTCGATGGTTAGAACGCCTTTATTGATTCGGAAAAGGAATTGTGTCTTTGCGGTGTAATTGACAGCATATTTGGGCCACTGAATCGTTCCGGTGTAATCATACATAAATTCACAGGCGTAGATTTTCTTGAAATAATGAGCGATTTTCGTCCCCTCAATGATTTCCTTAATACCCGAAGAAACAATGTAATGCTCAATGCGAACACCCATTTTCTCCCCGTATGCATTGATTCGCTCAAACCATGAATCAACTCCGTCAAAGTATTCCACACCTTCACCGAGTTTCTTAAAGGTTTCCCTCGTGATGGTTTCTCTTTTCTCCTTTGCTTTTTCCACCATTTTATACATGTATGCAAGAATATTGTCCATTTCCTGACTATCGGTCAACTGGCGAACCTCTCCCCAAAATGCAGAAGAACTCATGCCGAGGGACGGAATGAATCCATATTCCTGCATGTCTTTCGTACAAAGGGTCTTGTCAAAATCGTACATCAGGGCAACGATCGGCTTTTTCATCGTACTTCTCCTTTCGTTTTCACAATCCCCGTCAGCAGAAGCTGCATCAGGGCTTTTTTCTGTTTTTTCATTTCTTCCAGCTTACGCTGATGAAGGGTGATAAGGGTATCAAGGTTTCTGAAATACGAGCCAAGTTGCTGCTGCTCCACCTCATCTTTAGGAGCGAAAATGGACTTGGAGAGCAGGTCATCTTTCGTCATCCCTTTGATGGATGTACCCTGTACGGCTTGCAGTTCTCCCTGTAACATTTGGTACAATGCGTATACTGTAAAATGGGGTTCAGTTTGGAGCTTGCAAAGCGAAAGGAAATCTTGACTTGTAGTGTAAGAAAACGGCATAAATGCAAGCTTTCCGACGCCCACACGGGTCACAACAGCTATGGAGTTTTCTGGTACAAGCTGAGTAGCAGAGTTATTCAAACCGTCTCTTGAAATGTATTTTCTGGGCTCAACTCCAAACAGTTTTCCCTCAGACAAATCAGATGATTGAATCCAGGGAATATTACCGCTCCAGTATGTTTCATTTGAGGTAGCTGGAGTGCCGCCTCCGCGCGTATCTGAAGCAATAGTGGAAACCTTACGCTGTTCCCAATCGCCCGTAAAGCCGGGGAACCTCGTTTCCGGAACCTTTTGCCCCTTCCGCGGGAACATCTTTTCCAGACAGCCCTTTTTGAACCTTTTCAGTTCCTCGATTTTGCGCCCTTGCAGTTCGATTGCCTTGTCCTGCGTGGAGAGGATTTCGGCAATCTTCTTCTGCTCTTTGAGCAGAGGCATTGCAAGCGTTCTTTTCATCCAGTCTTGCGTTTTGAACAATAGTTTTTCGATATGAACGCCATCACTCATCAGATAGAAGAGTCTCTTATAGTGTGGCAACTGCATCATCAGGTTGAACATCTGAATATTTGTGCCATCTTGCGGAAGAAAAACATTATACTCATTGGATACGACAGCACCATCTAGCTCGGGGGGAACGATGCCGCAGGCTCCGTGCGCGATTTGTCTCTTTGAAATGATGAAATCCCCGGTCTTAACGATGAAGTAGTTCTTGACCAGTACGTTTTTGCCAAGAAAACTGCCGCGCGAATCAACACCACCAAATCCGCGGCGAATTGTAACCAACTGGTATTCTTCTTCATCTTGTAGAACGATGGAGCGTTCCGCGAGTTTAAGCCATTGCCCAATCTTTTTTGATGCCCAGTCACGAGGGTATATGCCATCTTTATCTTTGACGTACCCCTCCGGCACAATCCCCTGCCGGATTTGTTCGATTCGTTGTTTGACTTCGGGTGTCATACTATCACCACTTTTACTTGTCTAAATCCTGTATTGTTCTGGCTATTTTATCCTCTTTTTTCTGATGCTTCTTCATAAATAATTTATAAAACCAGTCAGGAATTAAGTAGCCATTCGCTCTCCGGTTCCAGATTTTATGCTGCAGCTTAATTAGTTCCTTTCTAAGAGTTTTTGAACTGTTCGTTTTCAGCTTCTTCTCAAGTTCCTTCGAGAAGTTGTCTGCATCGCGCAGAAGAGAAATACTCTCATTAACCTCTTTAATTACCGAGTAACCATACTCCGCAATGGGCAGAAGCCACGATAAAACAAAGAATACTTTCGCAAAACTTGGGTTAAACACCAAAAGGGTTATCAGAAAAGAGAGAGCTATCACACCCATGAGAATCACATAGAACCCTTTAAACTCTTTGTGCAAAGTAGAGTCCCAACGAATATTTTCGCTCTGACTGTAGAAAACTTGAGATTCACCATTCATAGAAGAGTAATCACTGTACCAGTTCACAAAGGCCGCGGTATCTTTATCTCCGTATTTGCTAACTGCATCTGCCAAATCTGATTTGGTTGGCATATCACCCCAATCAGAGATATTGGTATCGATTACCGGGGCAAATATTGAGGCATCTATATACTGTTGTATTGACGCAGCATGCTTTTTTGTGGCCTTAATTTCTTCGTCAGAGTATTTATTGAAGAGCGCCAAAGCCACTGCCAAAAAACTGAATATCGCGGAAAGCAAGTCGATGTCGAGAATAGATGTCACAACCGAGAGTGCCGCAAATGCCAGAGTAATGATTGCCTTCCATCGAGCTAACGACTTTGCTTTAGAGTATTCGCTCCGTTGTACAACTTGGCACTGCAGCAGGAACTTGTCGTTTTGACGACAGAATACAGTATCATCCGTATGTTGGGAAGTCGCTTCCAAGAATTTCGCCCCACTTCTTTATGGATTCTCTATAATTTTTTTCTTTCTCGTCTTGCCATGCAGCGCATGCTTTTTCGTAGTCTGCCTGAGCCTTTTGCTGAAGGATCAACTTCTCGGAAAGACTCAAATCATTGATATTGCCCTGGATTTCTTTCATGTCATATACAGGATTCATAATATGATCGGCTATGTACTTCAGCGCATCCCGGAAACGTAAGTCTATCCATTGGCTGAGTTCAGCCTGTGAATCTGCAAAGTTCACAATCATTGTCTCAAGCATGTATGAAGGAAGCGTTTTTGCATTCTTCACCCTGTTCCACTTTTTGCAGAGCCGCACCAGTTCCAAGACACGCCCGTCCTTGCTTTGATTTGTACTTGTTACATGCTCCTTATCTTTTTTCGGATCTGTTTTCTTCCAGTTGCCTTGTCCATTGGGAATAAGGTAATATGCCCGACCATCGCTTTCGGTTGTAGTATAAAAGCACGGAACGATATCAAAAGACCAGTCTTTAGATTTGAGGTTAAGAATAACGGCTTCACCATTTCTGCGTACTTCGGAGCGAGAATACTCACGTACAGACTCAAGCTTATTTTTGAACCTGTTCGATACCATCGTGCTGTTCAATGTCCCATCGGCACGTGTACAGTCCTTTTGTGCCTGATTCGTGGTGCTGGCAGTTATTTTGACATTATCCCATGGGTCATTGGAGTTGTAAGTTGCACCATTGGCGGCAATACCGATCATTAGATCAATATCATCCAACTCTCGACATTTTGTTTTTCTTGCAAAAGACCCAAAATGAACATTAAACCCGTCATATAAGTCGAAAAAATCAGTTTGATTGTCGAATTCTGCAATATTTTCCAGCAAATTATCTCGACTTGCCCTCGCCGCAGACACAATATCGGGGTCGAGGTTTACGATGTCTTTCATGAATTCACTAAATGCAGAGTTAACTGTAGTAGCCATATACCTACCCCTTTCTTTATAGCCCCAACTCTTCCAGATACTTCGCCATCTGCGCCCGCACCTGCGAAAGCTCCGCTTCGATGCTTTCGATATTCCGCTTCACCTCGTCGATGTCCACCAACTCCTCCTCCTCAAAGGTATCCACATACCGGGGGATGTTCAGGTTATAGTCGTTCTCGCGGATTTCAGCGCGGGAGGCGCGGTAGCTGTACTTGTCCACCTTGGCCTCGCGCGCCTCGTAGGTGCTGACGATGCGGGCAATATCGCTGTCCCGCAGGAGGTTCTGGTTCTTGCCCTTTTCGTAATTGCCCTCGCCGGAGGCGTCGATGAACAGGACGTCGTCTCGGGTGCGGCCCTTTTTGAACACCAGAATGCAGGCGGGGATGCCCGTGCCGTAGAACAGGTTCGCGGGCAGGCCGATGACCGCGTCCAGCAGGTTCATTTCAATCAGCTGCCTGCGAATCTTGCCTTCGCTGGCACCGCGGAAGAGCACACCATGGGGGAGAACAACCGCCATGCGCCCGTTTTCCGCATCCAGACTGTGCAGCATGTGGAGCACAAAGGCATAGTCGCCCTTGGAGGAAGGCGGAACGCCCCAGTCAAATCGATGATGCTCGTCCAGAGAAGCGGACATTTTTTCCTGCTTCTTTCCTTTTTCATCCAGACTAGCCTTGGCGAGGAAGCCGCTGTCCCATTTGTCCAGACTGAAGGGGGGATTGGCGACCACCACCTGGAACTTCATGAGCTTGTCGTCCTCGAGGTTCTGCGGATTGGAGAGCGTGTCGCCCTGCCAAATGCGGGCGTCATCCACGCCGTGGAGGAACATGTTCATCGTGCAGAGCGCCCAAGTCTGGGCGTTCAGCTCCTGACCGTAGACGGCAACCTTGCCGCTGGGCACCTTTTTGTAAGCTTTGAGCAGCAGGCCGCCGCTTCCGCAGGTGGGGTCGTAGATGCGGTCGTTTTCCTGCGGCTTGACGAGCGAGGCCACCAGCTCGGATACCTGGCTTGGCGTGAAGAACTCGCCGCCTTTTTTGCCTGCGTCGGAGGCAAAGTTGGCGATCATGTACTCATAGGCGTCTCCGATGATGTCCGCGGAGCCGAGCTGACCGGGACGAAGATCCAGGTCGTGGAAGTCTTCCAGCAGGTTGCGGAGTGTCGCGTTCTTTTCCTTGACGTCGCCGAAGTCAACCTGGGAGTTGAAGTCGATGGCGCGGAACACGTTGCGCAGCTTTCCGCTGTTGTGATCCTCGATGTGGGAAAGGGCGACGTTGATCTTCTGGCCGATCTCTGTATCCGTGCGGTTTTCGTACAGATAATCGAAGGTGGATTCCCTGTCGAGGGAGAACCGCTCCCGGCTCATGGCGCGCTCGACGCGCCGTTCGTCACCGTCGTACTGCTCCATGCACAAGGCGCGCCTTTCGAGGGTGACATCGCTCAGGTATTTCACGAACAGCATGGACAGGATGTAGTCCTTGTAGCGGGAACTGTCGATCTTGCCCCGGAAGCTGTCACAGGCCTTCCAGAGGACACGTTCGATATCATTGCGGGTTGTCATGATGCATACCTCTCTTCATGGTCGAATGTACATTGCGGATCAGCAGATTGTAGTAGCGCTCCTCTTCTTCTGACAACTGGCGAAGCAGCGCCGTCTCCCTTTTCGCCAGCAGATACAGTTCTGCAATCTTCTGCTGCTGGAGGATGGACAGCGGAGGGATTTCAAATTCGGAGAAGAATTTGGCGTTGATGGCTCCCAGCATGTTGCTGCTGGTATTCTCGTAAATCGCCTTCCGGATCTTCGGCGTATTGATCAGCCAAACGAGATAGCCGGGGATAAGCCTGCTGCGATTGGCTCGAATGATGACGAAGTTTGATGAAACCACCATGCCGGCGGATGCTTCGTCGATGAGAACAGCGGTGTACGGCGAGGTCAGGCGGATGATGACGTCGCCGACCTGTGTCAGGTACTCCGGCGATAACTGCTCCGCGGCGTCAAAACCATCCAGCTGTTCCATGTCGATGTATCCGTTTGGGTGGATAGTGCGAAAGCTCAGTAGGGGATAGCGCATCTTGACGGGGGCGCCTTTGCGCGCCTGTTTTCTGGATAAAACCAGTCCGCTTCGGACGGTTGCCAATTCGCCTAACTTCATGGGTTCACCTCGATTTGTCATGAGCAATAAATAACAGGTATGGACCTTTAAAATCCTTTTCGCTGATGGCAGTATAACATGAAATCTCCATTTCGTCAACAAGAAATTTGTCACGAAGAAAAAATAACATAGAACGACGTCCTATCAATCCATCGGATTCGTTTCTGGCTCAGATTTACATCGGTTCAATTTATTAAACCGGATCGAGCGGGTAATATTCCCCGACCGATCCGGTTTGAAATCTTTACGCAATCATCCCAAAGAACCTCAGCGCCTCTTCAATCGCCTTTTCTTTATCTGGCGGGCAGATCAGCATCTTTGCGCTCTCGGACTTCGCTTTGTTGTAGCATTCGCGCTCGATAATCCCATGCTTTCTTTTCACCTGCGCGATGTACAGCGGCGTGACGTTCAAGCCGGTCTGTTCCTTCACGCGCGCCTGAATCTCGCCATAGGTCGCCTTGCTCTCGGCCTTGGTGACGGCGAGCTCGTCTGCGTCGATGCCGACCTTGACGATATCATCCGGATTTTGTTGGACCAATGACATAACAGTTTCCACCCCGCTCGTCCAGCAGAACATATCGACGCTCTGCACCTTCTGCACCCTGTACCCCTTCTCCACAAACAGCGCCGCATCGCGCGCCTGCGTCGCGACGTTGCAGCTCACATACACCACGCGCTTCGGGGCGGCTTGCGCAATCGCGTCAATGACGGCGGGTTCAACGCCCTTGCGCGGCGGGTCAATCACAATCACGTCCGGGCGCAAGCCCTCCGCCACCAGCTTCGGCAGCAGCGCTTCCGCCGCGCCGCAGCGGAAATTCACGTTCCCGATGCCGTTGCGGACGGCGTTCTCCTTCGCGTTCTCAATCGCCTGCGGAACAATCTCGATGCCCAGCGCCTCGCGGCAATGGCGCGCCATCATCAGCGTAATCGTGCCCGCGCCGCAATACACGTCGCATAGGCGTTCGTCGCCCGTCAGCTCGGCAAAATCCAGCGCCGTCTGGTACAGCACTTCCGTCTGCGCCGGATTGACCTGAAAGAACGCCGCTGGGCTGATTTCAAAGCGCAATCCGCACAGTTCGTCCGTCAGCGTGTCACAGCCGTAGAGGGTGCGGAAGTGCCGGCCCATGATGACATTCGTGCGCTCGCGGTTTTCATTCAGAATGACGCTGACCGCGCCCGCCGCCTTCAGGGATGCAACCAGCTCCCCCTCGTGCGGAATCTCGCCGCCGTTGATGACCAGCACCGCCATCGCTTCGCCTTTTCGGTTGACGCGGACGACGATGTGCCGCACCAGCCCCGTATGCGTCTCCTCAACGTACGGTTCGACGCAGAAGCGCTTCATCCACCCCAGCACGCGGCGGCAGATTTCGTTCGCCGGCGGCATGGCGTTCGGGCATTGCGCAATCGGGATAATATCGTGGCTGCGCGGCGCGAAAAAGCCCGCCACGGGTTCCTCCACCGTTCCGCCGACAGGCAGCGCCGTCTTATTGCGATAGTGCGATGGGTCTGCCATGCCCAGCACCGGCGGCACGTCGATGTCGATATGCCCGATGCGGCGGAAGCAGTCCTGCACCTGCTGGCGTTTCGCTTCCAGCGTCGTTTCGTAGGTCATATGACGCCCCGTGCAGCCGCCGCAGCGGGGGTATGCCGCGCAATCCGGCGTTTTCCGGGCGGGTGACGCCGTCAGCGGCTTTCCCTCCATGCGCCCAAACGCGAATCGGGGCTGCACCTTGACGATGCGCACCCTCGCCGTCTCGCCAGGCAACATCCCCGGCACAAAAACGGCCATGCCGTCGGCGCGGCACACGCCTTCCAAGTCCGCCCCAAGGCCATCCGCCGTCAAGGTCAGCAAATCGTTCTTCTTCATCCGCTTCGTCCCCTTCCTGTGTTGGCTTCCATTATAACAGGGTCGCCTGATTTTGACAAGACGTTGGCACTTCCCTTTCCCTCTTCGCAGAGCACGCATATGGTTCTTGATTTTTATTGTTGCAGAGGATTTCGCCTCTGCGGAGGCGAGGAGGGGGCTTTGCGGTCGCCCCCTCCACCCCTTCGCAGCGCACACCCATGTTTCTTGACTTGTACCGTAACGTCTAATCCGAACCGAAGGTTTTTTAGATAAACACGCGGACACAGCATGAAGTTGTCACCAATTGAATCGCGCAGAAGGGTCAAGTGAGGGGATTTCGTCCCGTTTCATTCTCCCTTGCGGAGTCCAGAGGCAGAGCCTCTGGATTTTCCCTCCGTCAAAGAAAATTTTTCCGAACCCCTTGCAATCGCGCGAATTGTGATGTATAATCAATAACTGGCACATCCTTGCGCTGCACAGGATGCAGCGCCAAAAGTCCAAGAGGAGGTGAAAATGATGAATAGGTATGAACTGACCTACATCATCGATACTGCACTGGAGGAAACCGCTCGCAAGGAACTGATTGAGAAGGTTTCTGCCCTGATTGCTGCTAACGGTGGTGAAGTGGAGAAGGTTGATGAGGAACCGTGGGGCAAGGGCGCAAAGCGTCTGGCCTACCCCATCAACTATAAGACCGAAGGCTGGTACGTGCTGGTGACCTTCAAGGCGCCTGCTGACCTGCCCCGTGAGCTTGAACGCAATCTGGAGATTTACGACGACGTGCTCCGCTATCTGGTTGTGAAGCTGGAAGTCAAGCGCAGCAACGTGAAGCCCCGCGCGCCCAAGGCTGCTCCCGCTGTGGAAGCGCCCGTGGAAGCCGCTGAAACCGTCGAAGCTCCCGCTGATGCCGAGTAATCGGATTTCAGCAATGACCTGTTAAAGAGGATAAGCAGATGAACAAGCTGACGATCATTGGTAACTTGGCTCGTGATCCTGAACTTCGTACTGTGCGCGACGGCATCAGCGTCTGCGATTTCACGGTTGCAGTGAATCGCCGCGGCAGCCGTCAGAACACCGCAAACGGTCAGTCGGACGCGGATTTCTTTCGTGTAACGGCATGGCGTCAGTTGGGTGAACTGTGTGCGAAGTATCTGGCAAAGGGACGCAAGGTCTGCGTTGTCGGACCTGTGTCCGCGCGTACCTATACTGCCAATGACGGCACAACCCGCGTATCCTTGGAGGTCACGGCAGACGAAGTCGAATTCCTGTCCAGCCGCATGGATGACGGCGCTCCGGCATACAACAATGCCGCGCCGTCCGCAGCCGCTGCTCCCGCGCCTACCGCGCAGAACAATGGCTTCACGGCGGTCGAAACCGACGAACTGCCTTTCTAATCGGCTGAAAAAGTGCCGAATTGCGATTTCAAGTGAATGAAAAGGAGGTCACACTCATGTCTGAAGAACGCTCTGAGCGTCGTCCGCGTCCGCGCGGAGGTCGTCGTCCCCGTCGGAAGGTCTGCTCCTTCTGCGTGGATAAGATTGAATACATTGATTACAAGGACATCAACCGCCTGCGCCGTTTCGTCAATGAGCGCGGCAAGATTCTGCCCCGCCGCATGAGCGGCAACTGCGCGAAGCATCAGCGTCAGTTGTCCGAGGCTATCAAGCGCGCCCGTGCCATCGCGCTTCTGCCCTACACGGTGGACTAATCGTGTCTTCAAGCCCCTGCATGTGCAAGCATGTGGGGGTTTTCCAATTGTCCGAATAGGAGGATGTTTCTCATGGAGCTGCTTTCTGCCAGCCGCGGCTTTCTCAAATGCAATTTCCACTGCCACACCACTTGCAGCGACGGTCGCCTGTCCCCCAAGGATGTCATGGCTGCCTATCGCGCACTGGATTACGACGTTCTCGCCATCACCGACCACCGCAAGGTGACGCGTCCCGCCGCCGATGAAATTCCCGCCGGGCTGATGCTCATTCCCGGCACCGAGTTGGATTTCCTCCTGCCGACACAGGCGGTGCATCTGCTGGGTCTGGGCGTTTCGCCGGATATTGCTGATTGCTGGAATCCAAACGGCACACCGCAGCAGGCGATTGACAGCATCCGCGCGTGTGGCGGACGCGCTGTGCTGGCGCATCCCGCTTGGTCGCTGAACACGACGGAATTGATGTGCTCCTTCCGCGGGCTGAGCGGCGTGGAAATCTTCTACAGCGTCTCCTCCGTGCCCACAAACGCCTTGCGCGGGGATTCCGCCGCCATGCTTGATCCTGTTTTCCCCAATGGACAGCTGCTCAACTGCTTTGCCAACGACGATTCGCACCGCTACGAGGGCGAATGCGGCATGAGCGCCACAATGCTCAACACCAATGACCGCAGTGTCGCAGGCATTCTGCGCGCCATTGACGAGGGACGGTTCTACGCCACGCAAGGGCCGGAAATTCGCGAACTTTCGCTGACGGATGGCGTGGTGCATATTGCGTGCTCGCCGGCAAAGTACATTATTTTTTACAGCAACGAGGTGTGGATTCCGAATCGCACACGGGCGCTGGAAGGGCAGACCAGTGCGGATTATGTGGTTTCACCGCGCGAATCATTTGTACGGGTGCAGGTTGTGGCGGAGGATGGGAAATCCGCATGGACATCGCCAATTAAATTGGGATAAGGTTGGGCGCGTCCGCAGGTGCTCCCCCAACTTGCTCTACCAACTACTCGCACATTGTCGTGCCAAATGGGCGCAACCGACCAGCATGGGAGAAGATTTTCTCTTGGTGCTGGTCTTTTTGATTGCAGAGGAAATCAGCTGCAAATCCCCCCGTTCTATTTTCCTCATCCACCGCATACACTGTATCATCACCCGAAGGGGAAAGGAGAAAAAACGCATGTTGATTGATACCATTGCCCTCGTGCTGACCATCATCGGCGCGATTAACTGGCTGCTGGTCGGCGTGTTCCAGTTCGACATCGTGGCGTGGCTGTTCGGCGGACAGGGCGCGATTCTCAGCCGCATCCTATACACCATCATCGGCGCGGCCGGCGTCTGGTGCATCACGCTGCTGTTCAAGAACAATAGAAGTACTTGACCCCGGCGGCAAAAGGCCCTACAATAGGAGGTGATGAATTTTCTCCCGAAAGGATGAAGTGCCATGAGCAATGACCTGTTTGCGGGCATCGGCGTTGTGCCGGGGACGTTCCTGCTGCCGCGCCCAGATGCGAATTGGACGGCGTGGGCGTGCGTCGCGTGCGACCAGTACACGTCCGAACCGGAGTACTGGCAACGGGTAGACACGCTGGTTGGGCATCAGCCGTCCACCTTGCGTCTGATTCTCCCTGAATGCGACCTGCCCGCGCCACCAGAGCGCATCGACGCGATTCACGCAGCCATGCGCGACGCACTGAACGTCCTGCACCCCGGTGTGACGGACGGCTTCGTGCTGCTGGAGCGCACCACGTCCACCGGCAAGCGGCTTGGGCTTGTCTGCTGCGTCGATTTGGAGCAGTACCGCTACGACGGCGCAAAGACCCTCATTCGCCCGACCGAGGAAACCGTTGCGTCGCGCCTTCCCGCGCGTCTTGCCGTACGGAACGGCGCACCGCTGGAGTCCAGCCACGTCATGCTCCTGCTGGATGACCCGCAGCGCACCGTCATCGAGCCGCTCTACGCCCGCCGCGACCAGCTTTCCCCGCTCTACGACTTCGACCTCATGCAGCAGAGCGGCCATGCACGCGGCTGGGCGGTCACATCCGACGCGGACAAAGCCGCCATCGCCGCCGCCTTGAATCGCTTAAAAGATGCCCTCGGCGCTGACCCGCTTCTCTTCGCCGTCGGCGACGGCAACCACTCCCTCGCCACCGCGAAAAAATACTACGAACAGCTCAAAGCGACCCTTCCCGCCGAGGAAGCCGCCGTTCACCCTGCTCGTTACGCGATGGTTGAGCTGGTCAACATCCACGACGATGCGCTGATTTTCGAGCCTGTTCACCGGGTGCTGACGAACGTCCATCCGGCGGATGTTTTGGCGGACTGGTCAGCCTACTGCGCCGCGCACGGGATGGCACTTTCCTTCGTTCCGCCGGATGCGGATACGCAGGAACTTCGCGTCGTTTCCGCGTCGGGCGAACAAGCGGCGTTCATTGCCCACCCGGACGGCGCACTCCCCGTCGCGACGCTCCAGCGCTATCTGGACGACTTTCTGCGCCGCCACCCTGAAGCCGCGATTGACTACATTCACGGCGACGAGGTGCTTCGCCGCCTGAGCCGCGCGGACGGCGCGATGGGCTTCCTGCTGCCTGCGCTGAACAAGGCGGATTTCTTCCCGGCGATTGAGCAGCTTGGCATCCTCCCGCGCAAGACCTTCTCGATGGGCCACGCGCACGACAAGCGCTTCTACATCGAGTGTCGAAAGATTCTTTGATTTGCAAAAAAGTTATCCACAATCCCTGCACACCATGAGGACAACCAAAAGCCCCTCGACGGATTTCGCTTCGTCAAGGGGCTTCGTTTATGTTTTGGGGAACGTTGCACGCCCAGCATTCTCCTTTGGGAACGTTGGCTGAGCGCAGCGAAATTGGATGAGATGGGTGCTGCAACGGGGAAACCCAGTAACGTGGTTATGCACTGCGAAGCGCGAAAATCCCCCTGCTTCCGCGTGTTTATCTCTGTTGACATTAGGCTTACCCTTCCCCCAGCTTTTCCTTCAGTTCCGCAAGGTGCCCTGCTTCCTCCCGCACAATCTCCAAAAACGCTGCCCGCGCCTCCCCCTCGCACTTCTCCGCGAATTTCGTATATGTCTCCACCGCATTCGCTTCGCTCTCCATCGCGTACCGATACAATCCCGTCAGCGTCGTCAGCGCATCCTCCCGCGCCATTTCCGTTACGCCGCCGCGGAACAGCACATCCGCCGCCATCGCCTGCAAAAGCACCTGCTGTTCCGCCGAATTGACGGTCTTGTCCCACATTTCGGTAAAGCGCTTCAAGTGCCGCCGTTCGTCGCTCAGAATGTCCTCAATGCCCTTGCGAACTTCCTCGTCCTTCGCCAGCAACAGCGCACGCTCGTAAGTCCGGATAGCGCGGCGCTCCATTTCCATCGCGACGGTCAGCGCCTGTCCCTGATGCTCAATAATCACTTTTGCACACCCCTTCCACAGGAAATTCCCATGTATTCCACCGCTGTTCACTGTTTTTCCACAGACTTATCCACAGTTTCCACATTTCTGGGAAGGCTAACAGCCTGTTAATCCACAATATCCACAGTGTTATCCACATGCCCCGTTGATAGTTTTTTTCTGCGGAAAAGTCCGCAAAGCCAGTAAAATCAACGGTTTGCTCGTTTATACTATTTTCGGATGAAAATGCGCCAAGATGCGCCGCGAATTTTTCATTCTGGCTAACGTGAATGAAACGCAGCGTAGCAGCGCTACGCTAAGTGGAATGAGCGGACGCCAGAAGGGAAAAGGCGCAAGCAGATGGCGCAGGTGAATCTGGAAATAGTATTATACTATTTTCGGATGAAAATGCGCCAAGGTGCACAGGTGAATCCGAGAATCGTATTACCAAAATCAAATTGGGATTCCCCTGCCTGTGGGCAAAGGAATCCCGTCTGTGCTTATTTGGCTTGGAAAACGGTATTGAGCTTTGCGACCAGCTCATCAACGTCGTTGCCATGCACCATCGCGGCTTCTTCGAGCGTTTCCGCCGTCGAATGCGGGCAGAACAGGCAGTGCATCCCCATATCGGTGAAAATCTTCACCACCGCGTCCATCGCCGCGTCCGAGCAGGAGCGCAACACTTCGCCTACGGTCATATCCTTGTTAATCATGCGTGGAACTTCCTTTCCCGGCGCACGATTGGGCGCGCCGCTCTTCTATGATACCCCGGAAAGGCGCATCTGTCAACCCTTTCGACAGGAAAATCACTCCATATCCACCGGCAGGTCAGAATCATTAAACGGGTTTTCGCCGTCGTATGCTTCCAGCTGCACCTTCTTGTTCCGGGCGACTGGCGCGCTGGTGACGGACTGCATGTGAACAGTCATGTTCTCCTGCTCATCAAATTCAAGCAGAATCATGTCGCCGGGTGTCGTCATGGCGATAATCTCCGTCTGCGGCGAACGGCTTCTCCGCGCGTATTCGCGGATGACCTCCGCCCGCTCCCAGAAATGCATAGGAATCATCAGCCGTGGCTTGACGACCATTGCGAAATAGTTCGGCCCCGCGTCGAACATCATGCCCAGCCGCGGATCTACCGGGAAGAACGCCACATCAACTTTTTCCCCGCGCATCGTCTCCATCACCTGCTGAAAATCGCGCTCCGCCTCTTCAATCTCGCGCGGCGTTGATTCCTCCCGCCAGTGCCAGTTGTTGAGGTCGCCCGCATGGAAGATGCGGATGCCGTCCATTTCCACAAGGTACGACAGCCCTTCATCCGTGGAGTCGAACGCCTTCACCTTCACATGCCGCGACAGCGTGATTTCGCCCCCCACGCCCATCCGCCGCCCGTGCAGCGATGCATCCATCGTTTCCGGCAAAATGTACGTCACCGGCGCATACTGCTCCCATGTATACACATCCGGGTCGAAGTGGTCCTCATGCCCGTGGCTGATGAACACGAACACCTCGCTGAAGTGGCTGAGCGTTTCTGGCGTAATCCGCTGCGCTGCGGGCAGCTTTTTCCCCTGCCGCCCCATCCAGTAGTCAAACACCAGCAGCGTTTCGCCGCTCGCCACCGAGAACCCGCTGTGGTAGTAGTATTTCACCGTCATCTGTTCTGTCAAGAATGAGCACCCCCGTCAACGCCCTTCGGCTTTTCACCGCGGACAAAATGAATTTTACTTGCCGCCGCCGGAGCGCTCCCACGCGCCTGCGGATTGATTTCGCTCATCCTCTTTATTATGCCACGATAAACCCTTTTTGTCAAATTTTTTGGCGTTTTGAGTGCTGAAAACCCATTATTTCTTTGATTTCGGCAAAAATTCAGCGTAATTTCCCCACTTTGTAACCACTTTTCGCACGAAAAAGCCTCCTGCTTCCCCCAACCTCATATCTTCCAATATATCGCCTTGCGCCCCTCAAAACTGACCTGATACTTTCCCCCAAGCGCCCGCACCATCTCCTTCGCCCGTTCCACATCCGCATAATCCCGTACCGTATCATGGCTATCACTGCCAAACGTGAAATTCTCCCCGCCCAGCTCAATATACCTGTGAATCAGCGACGAATGCGCAAACGTATCCCCCGTCGTCGCGTACCCTGATGTATTCACCTCGATGCACTTTCCCAGCGCAATCACATGCCGGAAAATCGCATCAAACGCATCCGGCGCATCCTCGTACACCAGCGCGCGCTCCTTCCCCGTATAGATGGAGAACTTCGCCACATACCCGATATGCGCCACGCTGTCAAAATCCTCCCAGTCCAGTATCGACTCCGCCTTCGCCTCGGCGTATTCCCGATACGCCTGCGCACGCGTTTTGCCTGTGAAATACTTTTCCGAATCGTAGCAGTCCACGCCGTTCACCAAGTGCAGCGACAGCAGGCGGAAATCCAGCGGCAGCGTGTCCAGCAGCGCCTTCGTCTCCGCCCGGCACAGCGGATTGTCCCCAATCTCGATGCCGCTGCGGATGATTAGCGCCGGATACGCCGCCCGGCAGCGCGCAATCTCCGCGAACCAATCCGCCCACACCGGCGGCACGTCCATCTCTTCTTCAGGATGTCCGGGTTCGATATGCTCCGTCAGGGCGATTTCCTGCACGCCGCGCGCCAGCATCGTTTCGCAAAGCTCAGGCATTGTCTGCCGCCCGTCCATCGAGTGATTCGTGTGCAAATGGTAGTCCATTCGACGATGTTCCACGTGAAACATTCCTTTCTCGCCTTATTTCGCGTCTATCTCCGGCACGGCAATCGCCTTCCCCACGCGCAGCGCATACAGGTATCGCTCCTTGACCGGCTTCCCCGTGATTTCTGTCAGTGCCCGCGCATACCATGCCAGCTGCTCCGCATACCGGTTCACCAGCGTCTGCTCGTCGTCCACGCGATCGGTCTTGTAGTCCACCAGCACCCACGCGCCGTTTTCCTCGAACGCGCAGTCAATCACGCCTTGCAGCAGCAGCGCCTGCTGACCCTTCAAGCGCAGGTTGAACGCCCACTCGCGCCGGACATTCCCGCTTTGCAGCATCCGTCGCCCGATTTCGCTCGTGAAGTATCCGCTGATAGCGCCCACGCTGATAATATGCAGCTCCTCCTCCGTGAACAGCCCGCGCTTCTGCATTGCTTCCAGTGCCTCGCGGATGACCGTCGGGATATCCTCCGCCGTCCGCAGCGCATCCAGCGGCATCAGCGACAGCGCCCGATGTGTCAGCGTGCCGCGCTCCGCCGCCGTCATCCTCTTCTCCTCCATGAAGGCCGGACGGCGCGGCAGTTCCGACAGCAGCAGCGGCGTGCCGTTCTCATCCACCGCGTGCTTCGTCTCAGCGTCCTCCTCCACATCCGAAAGCGGCAGTGCGTCTGCCTGTTTTTTCACCAGTGCGGATACCGACGTTTTCAGCGGCAGAATGTCCGTCTGAACCGTTTTTTCCGGGAAAACGCCCTCTGGCGGTGCCGTTTGCAAAAGCGAAAGCACCTTTGATGCATCCGCCTCCGTCTCCCATACTTTATCCACAGTTTTCTGAGGCAGTTCGTCCCAATCTCGGCAATCCCATGGGGTTGAGGCCTGTGGATAATTTGTGGATTTCGTGTGTGCATCGGTGGATATCGCCTGCATCACCCATGTAATCATGCTCCCAGCCTCTCGCACACGACTGTCGCTCGGCGGCAAAGCCAACTCCCACTTCGTGCGCTCAAGCCCATCCTCAGTTGCCACCAGTTCCAGATGCAGCTTCGCCCGCGTCATCGCCACATACAACAGGCGTGCCCGTTCCGCCAGTTCGTCCAGCCGCCGCTGTTCGTCGAAAGCCTCCTGCATCAGCGTTCTTCGACAGATGTTCAGCTTCCGGTTAATGTACGGCATCGCCACGCCCAGCTTCGGGTGCAGCATCAGCTCACTGGTCTGCGTCAACAGAAGCCTGCGCTCCATGTTCATCAGGAACACCACGGGGAACTCCAGCCCCTTTGATTTGTGCATCGTCATCACGCGCACCAAATCTTCGTTTTCGGTCAGCATTTTGGCGGACATGCTGTCCCCGCCCCGCGCCTGCTCGTCCATCCGCGTGATGAACGCCGCCAGCGTGACGCCGCCTTCCGCCTCGAACGCCTGCGCCCGCTCGTACAGCATCCGCAGATTCCCCTGGCGAACTTCCCCTTTTGGGAGCGCCCCGACCGCCGCGTAGTAGCCCGAATCGGTCATCAGGTGCCAAATGAAGTCCGATAACCGCATGACTTCCGCCTGGAACCGCCATGTTTCAAGTTTTTCGCTGATTTTTCGGCACTTTTGGGCGAATTCATCCTCTCCGCCGCACGCTTTGGCGAACGCCTGATAGAATGGCACGTTCTGCCCCGTCTGCATCAGGCGAATTTGCGCCAATTCCTCGTCCGTCAGCGAGAACGGCACCATTTTCAGCACCGTCAGCAGCGGAAAATCCTGCTGCGCATTGTCCAGCAGGCTCAGCAGCGCTTTCATATCCATGATTTCCGGCAGGTTGAAATAGCTTTCCGCACCGTCGTAAAAGGTCGGAATCCCCTCTTCCGTCAGCGCATCGACAACTGTCTGCGCCAGATTCGTCGTCTGCGCAAGCAGAATCACCATGTCGCGGTACGAAATCGTCTTTCCATCCGGCATCGTCGTTCCCAAAAGCTCCTTGATGCGCCGCGCCACCACGCGCGCCTCTGTCTGCAGCACTTCCTCGTGGCCAGCCGCCTCGCTCGCACTCCCCTCCAGCGCATCCCTGATGTCCGGCCCTCGCAGCAGGTGCACCATCACGGGCGGATCGTCCTCCCGCGCACCCAGCCCGCAAATCAGCTCATCCTCCGGCGCATAGGTCAGCTCCGTCACCGCGGGGCGCATCGTCTGCCGGAACACGCGGTTCGTCGCATCCAGCACCGGGAAGCTGCTTCGGAAGTTCTGCTGGAGCACGATTTTCCGCTCCCTTGCCCCCTCGTCTTCCGAAAACGTCTGCATCCGCCCCAAAAAAAGCGTCGGGTCGGCCTTGCGGAAGCGGTAAATCGACTGCTTCACATCACCGACCATGAACAGGCAGTTCTGTTCCCCGTGGATGGCCTGCAGAATCGCGTCCTGCACCTGACTCACGTCTTGGCACTCATCCACAAAAATGTGGTCAAACTCCCCCTGCATTTGCGCCCGCACTTCCAGCTGCTCCAAAATGTCAAGCGTGTACTGCTCCATGTCCCCAAAGTCCATGCAGTTCCGGGCGTTTTTCTCCTCGCGGAAATGCTGATGCGTCCGTTTGACCAGTGCCGCCAGCCCACGCAGCTGCGCCTGAATCGCCGGAAGTTCCCGTTCCAGCTGCGCAAAATCGGGATTCAGCAGCTCGTTCGCCCTTTCTGCGCGCTTTTTGATTGCCGTCCGCCCATCGCTGAAGCGCTTCCCCCATTCCTTTTCTTCCGCCGACAGGCCACGTTTCGGGGACAATCGTGGCAGGGAAAAGTTCGCAACCGCCGTCCGAAGCGCCTCCCCCTCCAAACCTTGCAGTGCCGAAATCAACTGCGCGTCTGCATTCAGTGCTTCCATGCGATCCATCACTGCATTCGGCAGGTCAAATAGGCTACGAATCGCTATTAGCGCATCATCCATCGCTCCCACCTGCAATTTCGCCGCATTTTCGAGCGTTTCCACCCACGGCTGCTGCATAAGCGGCTGCGAAAGCTGTTCCACATGCTCATCCAGCCACGCAAACGGCTTCGGCAGTGCCATCAAAAAGTCGTACAGCTGCGACGTCAGCGACAAAAGTTTGTCCTGCTTCCACGCATCCGCCAGCAGAAGGAAGTTTTCATCCGTTCGCTCGTCTAACAGCTCGTCCATTGCCGTCGTGAACGCGGCTTCAAAGAGCAGTTTCTGCTGCTGTTCGTCGCACACGCGGACAAGCGGGTCTACGCCCACCTGCTCGAAGTGGCTGCGGATGACGCGCTGGCAGAATGCGTGAATCGTCGAAATCTGCGTCGTTTCCAATTCATCAAGTGCCTTCACCATCGCCGGTTCGCGGCTGATAGCCTCTCGGCTGATTCGCTTCGCCAAGCGCTGGCGCATTTCCGCTGCCGCCGCCTTCGTGAACGTGACGATGAGCATCCGATTCATCGACGCGCCTTCGCGGACAAGCGAGACAATCCGCTCCACCAGCACGGCGGTTTTGCCCGACCCTGCGGCGGCACTGACGAGAATGGTGTGGTTGCGCGCACGAATCGCCTGTTCCTGCTGCTTCGTCCAATTCGGCATCATGATTCCTCCTGCGTTTTTGCTGTCTCCATTGTACCACAAAGGCGGATTTGATTCAATGTTTCACGTGAAACATTCCTTTTTGCGCTGCTTATATTGACGTTCTTTGTATAGTGATGATAATATAATTATTTTATTTTTGAAGTGCTTGATTTTCCTGCATTCTATCGGAATTTTGCTCACATTCTCATTCTAATTTACCTTGATGATTCGTCCTTTGTCCGTCGTATCATTCGCTCCGTCTCAGCGTATTATACAAAAACAGCCGGCAGGCACTTTTTTGCCCGCCAGCCGAATGTTTCACGTGGAACAATTTCATTTTCCGGATGGTTCATCGAGTTCCGGGTCATGCAGCAAGTCCGGCTTCATCACTTCATCGCCCGCCGACTCTTCCTGAACATGCCCTTCCCCGTCGCAGTCCATCCACACGCGGTAACTCCGTTTTTCTCGGCAGCCGTCGAGGTCGCTTTCGTCCGTGCAGGTGATGAATGTCTGCACCCCCTCGATTTCGCGCAGCAGCCGCGTACGCCGCGTCATGTCGAGTTCGCTCATCACGTCGTCGAGCAGCAAAATCGGTGTCTCCCCAGTTTCTGCGCGGAACGTCTCCAGCTGTGCCAGCTTAATCGCTAACGCTGCCGTGCGGATTTGCCCCTGCGACGCGAACACCTTCATGCTTCGCCCCATCAGCGAGAGCCCGATGTCCTCGCGGTGAATACCGCAGCCCGCACCGCCGACGCGAATATCCTCCTGCCTGCTTTTTTTTAGCTCCGCTCGAATCGCCGACACGGGATTGCTCGTTTCCGGCACGCACGGCTGATAGGTCATTCTGAACATTTCGTTCGGCCGTCCGCTGATTCGCTCATACTTCTCCGCCGCGATTTTCGCCAATTGCTTCACTAATTTATCCCGTAAAGGCATGATGATGCCGCAGGGTGTCGCCATTGCTTCTTCAAACGTATCCAGCAGCACCGGATCAGGCGTTATTCCGCGCTTTGCCTCGCGAAGCAGTGCTGTCCGCTGCTCCAGCGCCTTTTGATACTGCTGAAGCGCGCTGAAATACGCCGTTGACAGCTGTGAAAGCATCATATCGAGCATTCTGCGGCGGATTGCAGGGCCTTCCTTGACCAGCATCAAGTCTTCCGGCGAGAAAATCACGCACTGAACGTGCCCCATCAGCGCTGAAATGCGTTCTGCGCGCTTGCAGTCAATAAAAACCGTCTTTTTCCGCGCTTCTGATGGCGTTAATTTTACCGCAATTTCTGTTTTGCCGCTTTTTTTGCGAAGCGTCACGCCAGATGCCGCCATCATTGCGCCTTTCCGCACCACTTCGCGGTCTAATCCTGTGCGGTGTGAGCGTCCAAGGGCGCAATAATGAACGGCTTCCAGCAGGTTTGTTTTGCCGGAGCCGTTTTGTCCAAGGAGAATATTTACGCCCGGATGAGGGGTCAATATTAGCGAATGGTAGTTGCGGAAGTCCCGCAGCCGAATGGTTTCTATCTGCATTTTCGTTATGAATCCATATCGAATTGGTCGCGAAATGGGCGCACAGCTTTTCCCCGTGCGCCCGGTTTTCTTCCAGTTTTATCCTCTTGTTAGGTGAACACGCGCACCGGCAGAATCAGGTAAAGGTAATCCTCCCCTTCCTGCGGCGCAATCACACACGGGCTGACATTGCTGTTGAAGCGCATGCACAGTTTTTCATCCGTGATGTTGCGAATCACGTCGGTGATGTACTTCGCATTGAAGGCGATTTCAATCGGGTCGCCCGTCAGTTCCGTCTCCAGCTCTTCCAGCACGTCGCCCAACTCCGCGTTCGACGAGATGGCAAGCGTATCACCCGAAAAAGACATGCGAATCAGGTTGTTCTTGCCTTCCCGAGCCATCAAGCTCGCGCGGTCAATGGCGTTCTGCACGCCCACGCGATCCGCCAGCGCCGTCGTGCGGAAGGAAGCAGGCAAAATTTTCCGATAGTCGATGTACTCGCCCGTCAGCAGCACCGTCGAAAGCGTCGTCGTCCCGAACGATGCCGTCATGCGCGACTGGTCAAACACCAGCGTGCAGTATTCATCCGTGTCGCCGAGCACCTTGCTCATTTCGTTCAGCACGCGCCCCGGAATGACTACACGCACATTTTCTTTTCCGCCGGGCAGCTCAAAGGGCATAACCGCCTTCTGAATCGCCAGCCGGAAGCCGTCCAGCGCCACCAGGCGCGCTTCGGTGGGCTCAACCTCCAGCAAACAGCCTGTTAAAATCTGGCGGTTATCTTCCGTTGCAATCGCGAACACAACACGGGAAATCATTTCCTTCAGTTTATCCTGCGGAATGCGGACGGTCGTACCCTCCGCCACACGCGCCATCTCCGGATAATCAGTCGGATTCATGCCCGCCAGATTCGACTTCGAGGACAAGCAGCGAATCGATGCCGCATGATTTTCGCCTACGCGGATGGTCACTTCCCCGCCGGGCAGCTTGCGGCTCAGTTCCGTAAACAGGCGGCCCGGCAGAACAGCTGTGCCTTCCTCTTTCACGTCCGCCAGAATCGACATTTCAATAGAAAGGTTGCCGTCAGAGCAGGTCAGTTTCACATGCTCGCCCGCGGCGGAAAGGTGCACGCCCTCTAAAATCTGTTTTGTCGGACGAGCCGACAGGGCGCGGGTAACGGTATTCAAGCCGTCCAGCAGCAGCTGAACATTGGTAGTAAATTGCATGGCGCGAAGCCCTCCCATGAGAGAATGCAGGGAATTATATTTCCGCAGTCGTAGTAGGGGATGTGGATGCTGTGGATAACCCCCTTCCCGCTTGATTTTGCAAGGGTTTGTCCACAAGGATAACGCTGTGGATATCCATCCTGCTTCTCCACAGCGCTGTGGACACGGCGGTTGCGCTCCAGTCAGGGAATCCCCTCTGACTCTGTATATTCGAGTTCCTGAAGGGGGATTCCTGCCTGTTTTCCAAGAAAATCTCGATTTTTTTCGCAATGAAGTTGCAAGAAATCCTGCAAAACGCGGTATTTCCGGCTTATCCACCGTATCCACAGGCTGCACATTCCACCGCTTGTGGATATTTCCAGCGGGTGATTACGGGAACTTTCGGCAAAACCTGCGGAGATTCCACAGCTTTTCCACAAGTTTGGCTGTGGATAATTTCCCTGCCCTCTCTGCCCCTGAAAATGGCGAATAACCCGCTGGTTAATCACTTTTTCGGACATCTGCGAAAGGAAAAATGCCATGTAACCTTTTCGCAGGCACATGAAAGCGTTGCAGAATTCCCTGCAAAATTTTGAAGGATACATGGCAAGCAGGTTGCAAATTTTCCGCGCGCGTGATAAAATTAAAACGGAAAAACGTCTGCGGACGAAATGGAGGAAAAGAAACGATGAGAATTGCGCTGATTAACGAGAACAGCCAGGCTGCCAAAAACGCGATGATTGAAAGCGTGCTGCGCAAGGTGGTTGAATCGATGGGCCACGAAGTGGTGAACTACGGCATGTACACGGCGGAGGACGAATGCCAGCTGACGTATGTGAAGGCAGGGCTTTTGGCGTCGCTGCTTTTGGAAACGGGTGCGGCGGATTATGTCGTGACAGGCTGCGGAACGGGCGAAGGCGCGATGCTGGCGTGCAACTCCTTCCCCGGCGTGCTGTGCGGGCATGTGGTGGATCCGTCGGACGGCTACATGTTTGCGCAGATCAACGACGGCAACTGTGTGGCGCTGCCGTTCGCAAAAGACTTCGGCTGGGGGGCGGAGCTGAAATTGGAGATGATTTTCCAGCAGATGTTTGGTTTTGGGCATGGCAATGGCTATCCGAAGGAGCGTGTTGTGCCGGAGCAGCGGAATAAGAAGATTCTGGACGGTGTGAAGAAGGTAACGTATCGTCCGCTGCTGGATATTTTGAAGGATCTGGATCAGGATTTTGTGAAGGAAACGATTTCTGGAAAGCATTTTGCGGAGTATTTCTATCGCGATAGCAAGGACGAAGCGATTAAAGCGTACTTGAAGGAACTGCACTAATACGATTGCTGCATATATCTGCGAATCTGCTTTACAGTATACAAGGATAAGCCCCCTGCGACCGCGTCATGGCAAGGAGGAATTATGAACATGAAGACAAAACATCACCCGCTTCGAACGATTCTGCTGTCCCTGCTGATTCTTTTGCTGCTGGTTCTTGTCGTTTTTGTCGGCTTTTACTTTACCCGCTTGCAGACGATTCAGAGCATTGAGCAAATAACAGACTATGATGATGGTTACAACCTATACCGCATGAATGTGCAGTACGATTATAGTCTGGATCGTGTAATTGCATATGGCATTACGGATAATCAGACGATGCTGGATGCAATTTTGAAGGAGGCATTGCCGCTTCTGCCCGTCAGCATGAAGGTGCCGAATTACGGCTGTACGGCGTTTACGCTGACGGATACGGATGGCAGCGTGCATATGGGGCGCAACTATGATTTCAAGCGAGATACGTCCGCGATGCTGATATACTGTGCGCCAAAGGATGGGTATCGGTCTGTCGCCTTTGCTGCGCTGGATAATGTGAGCGCGAATATACCGGATGAAAGCCTGAAAAAGAAGTTAGCAACCCTTACTGCGCCGTTTATCTGTCTGGATGGCGTGAATGAAAAGGGCGTTTCGATTGCGGTGCTGACGCTGGACAGTGAGCCGGTTCATCAGAATACAGGAAAGCCGACGATTGCGACCACGCTGGCGATTCGTCTTGTGCTGGATCGTGCAGCAACGACAGAAGAGGCTGTGCAGCTGCTCAGCAGCTATGATATGTTTGCTTCGTCGGGGCGTGATTATCATTTCTACATTACAGACGCCAGCGGCGATGGGCGTGTCGTGGAATACGACTGCGAGAAGGAGACTCGTCCGCTTGTTGCAACGCCAATGGAAGCCATCACGAATTTCTACGGTCTGTACCGAGACAAGGTGCTTCCGAACCAGCGTAATGGCATTTACGGTCATGGCAGGGAACGCTATGATGCGGTTATGAAAGTGCTGGAAGAACAGGCGGAAGGGTATACCAATGACACCGTATGGGATGCGCTGAAAGCATCGTCGCAAGAACCGAACCCCGTGGACATCACGAGCAATACCCAGTGGTCGATTGCGTATAACAATACCGGCTTGACGGCAGAAATCGTGATTCGCCGCCATTGGGACGAAATAATTTCGTATTCCTTGTCGCAGAATGATGTGACGCGATAAGCAATGATTTGGAGGAATCTGCCCTATGACAGAAGCATCTTCCCTGACGCCGCGCTTCCCGGTTTTCCTGCACGGCGGCGACTATAACCCTGACCAGTGGCTGGATCATCCGGAGATCCTGGAACAGGACATCGAGCTGATGCATAAGGCACATGTGAACTGTGTGTCGATTGCGATTTTCGCGTGGGCGCGGCTGGAGCCGGAGGACGGCGTGTACGACTTCGCGTGGCTGGACGAGGTCATCGACCGGCTGTGGTGCGGCGGCATCCACATCATTCTGGCAACGCCGTCGGGCGCGCGTCCGGCGTGGATGGCGCAGAAGTACCCCGAAGTCCTGCGTGTGAATCAGCACTACGAGCGCTACCACTTCGGCGGACGGCACAATCACTGCCTGACCAGCCCGGTTTACCGCCGCAAGGTACGGGAGATGGACACGGCGCTGGCGCAACGGTATGCGCATCATCCGGCAGTCATCCTCTGGCACCTGTCCAACGAGTTTTCCGGCGACTGCTACTGCCCGCTGTGTCAGGAAAAATTCCGCCAGTGGCTGAAAAAGCGCTACGGAACGCTGGAAAATCTCAATCAGGCGTGGTGGACATCGTTCTGGAGCCACCGCTACACCGACTGGTCGCAGGTGGAAGCGCCCGGTGAAATGGCGGAAACCAGCACCAACGGCATGTTTATCGACTGGCGGCGCTTCTCCACCCATCAGTGCAAGACGTTCATGATGGCGGAGCGCGACGCGGTTCAGGCGGTGGATGCGACGCTGAAGTGCACGGCAAACCTGATGGAGCGTTTCTGGGATTACGACTATTTCTCCCTTGCGGAGGGCATGGACGTTGTCTCGTGGGACAGCTATCCCGCGTGGCATTCAGGGGATGATGTGGCGAAAGCGGCGGAGTTTGCCATGAACCACGACATCATGCGTTCGCTGAAAAATCAGCCGTTCCTGCTCATGGAATCGACGCCCTCGCAGGTCAACTGGAAGCCCGTCAACAAGCTCAAACGCCCCGGAATGCACCTCTTGTCCTCCTTGCAGGCAGTGGCGCATGGCAGCCAAAGCGTCTGCTACTTCCAGTGGCGCAAGGGGCGCGGCGCGGCGGAGCAGTTCCATGGCGCGGTTGTTGACCACGATGGGCGCGGCGATACCCGCGTTTTCCGCGATGTGACGCAGGTCGGTCAGGCGCTGGAGACGCTGCAGCCCCTGTACAGCAAGCCAAACACCCCCGCGAAGGCGTGTATCCTCTTTGACTGGAGCAACTGGTGGGCGATTGACTACGCGCAGACGGGGCAGAAGGGCAACATGCGCTACTTTGACAGCGTGAACATGCACTATCGCGCACTGTGGGAGCAGGGCATTGCGGTGGATTTCCGCGATATGCGCCCCTGCACGGATTTGAGCCAGTACCGGCTGGTCGTTGCGCCGATGCTCTTCCTGATGAAGGAGGGCTTCTCCCAAAAGCTGCGCACGTTCGTCGAAAACGGCGGCACGCTGCTGATGACGTGTTTTTCCGGCGTGGTGGATGACAGCGGTCTGGCGTATCTGGGCGGCGCGCCGCATGACCTGACGGATGTGCTGGGCGTGCGCGCGACAGAACTTGATGCGCTCTACCCGCAGGATGTGCAGCACATGGTTTTCCCGGACGGGCGGCGCTATGCGGTGCATGAGCTGTGCGAGCTGCCAGAGAAGCACGATGCGCAGGTGCTGGCGGAGTACGGCGAGGACTTTTATGCGGGACTTCCCTGCCTGACGAAGCACGCATTCGGCGCGGGGCAGGCGTACTATCTGGCGGCGAAGCCGGAGCAGGACGGTCTGGATGCGATTTACACCGCGATTGCGGCGGAGCTTTCGCTGCCCAAGGCGATGCAGGAGAAGCTGCCGACCGGGGTGATTGCGACGGAGCGCGGCGGCGCTGCGTTTGTGCAGAATTATTCGGGCAAAACGCAGCAGGTCACGCTGGACGGCAGCTATGAGGAGATGCTGACGGGCGAGGTGCTGTCTGGCACGCAGGAGATGCCGGTGAATGGCGTTTGGGTGCTGAAAAAGCAAGCCTGATGCAGGGATTTCGCCTCTGCGGAGGTGACCAAAGGGCATGAAAACAGACGAAGTCTGCGATCGCCCTTTGGAAACCTTCGCTTCGCTGGATAAACACGCGGGCACAGCCTGAAAGTGTTACCAACTGAATCGCGCGGAAGGGTCAGGGGGCAACGCCTGTTGGGTTCCCCCAATCAACACGCGAAAACAGTATGAAAGTGCGACCAACTGAATCGCGCGGAAGGGTCAAGGGAGGAACTCCCTTGCGGAGTCCAGAGGCAGAGCCTCTGGTGGGGTCAAGGGGCAACGCCCCTTGGGTCTCCCCTCGTTCCCCCTCCACACAATCGTCACAATTGCAACGGCGATGCAAGGAAAGTGTGAATTTGCTGTAACAAGTGGGGCGAAAAGGTTGCGCGCGGGGAAAAAGCGTGCCATAATAGAGAACGAGAAAGCCCGATAAAACGGGTGTGAAAGGAAGTTCAAGCTCATGAAATCTCCTAAGCGTTTGATGGCGCTCGCTCTTGCGGCGACGCTGATGTGCCTGCCGGGTGCGTCTCTGGCAGAGGATGCCGCGGCGACGGATGCGCCGGCTGCAATCGAAGAAACGACAACGACGGTGGCGGAAAACCCAAATGAGGTGCTGGCGACGGTCAACGGCGTGGAAATCACCCGTGCGCGTTTCAACACCTTCTATCAGTCCATGCTGTCCTACTATGGGCAGTATTACGACACGACGAACGAAAGTCTGCAGGCGGCCATCCGCCAGAGCGCGCTGGAAGTGGCGGTGCAGTATGAGCTGATGAATCAGAAGCTGGTGGAGCTGGGGCTGTCACTGACGGAGGAAGAAATCGCCGCCGTGGAAGCGGAAGCGCAGACCAACTGGGATGCTGCCGTGCAGAATGGCATGGAGTACATGGGCATCACCGATGATTCCACCGACGAAGAGCGCGCCAGCGCCATGGTGGAGGTTCTCTCCTCGCTGGAAGCGGAAGGCTTCACCGAGGAATCCTACAAGGCGAGCTGCGTGGAAGAAGCGGGTTACAATAAGCTGATGGACGATATCGTCAAGGACGTGACCGTCTCCGACGAGGATGTTCAGGCGGAGTTTGACTCGCTGGTGGAAGCCGACAAGGAAAAGTACGAGGGTCATGTCGATCAGTATGAGAATGACCAGTACATGAACCGCATGTACGCCGCCTATGGCTACACGGACTACATCACGCCCCAGTACTATGTGCCCAGCGGCTACCGCGGCGTCAGCCATATCCTGCTGGACGTGGATGATACCCTGATGGAAACGTACACGAACCTGCTGGCAACCTACGAAGAGCAGCAGGATCAGATTGAAGCGGGCGAAGAAGTGACCGAAGAGCTGGTGACGCTGGAGCAGGTGGAAGCGGCGAAGCAGGCGATTATCGACTCCGTGCAGCCGACGATTGACGAAATCAACCAGAAGCTGGCGGATGGCGTGTCCTTTGACGAGCTGATTCAGGAATACGGCACGGATCCGGGAATGCAGGATGCAGCGACCCGCGCAGAAGGCTACTCCGTGCATATGGACTCCACCAACTGGGATGCGGCGTTCACCGCGGGCGCGTTCACGATGGAGAAGATCGGTGACATCAGCGAACCGGTTGTCGGCAGCTATGGCGTGCATATCCTCCAGTATGTCCGTGACGTGCCTTCCGGCGCGGTGGAGCTGGATACTGACCTGAAGGAATCCCTGCGCGCGGAGCTGCTGTCCTCCAAGCAGCAGGAAACCTTCAACGCCGCCATCACGAAGTGGATGGACGAAGCCAACATCGTCTACACCGACGCTGGCCTTGACATCATGCCTACGACGGTGGACAACGCGGAGTAACCCCAAGGGGCGTTGCCCCTTGACCTCACAAGGGAGTTCCTCCCTTGACCCTTCCGCGCGATTGAGTTGGTGACGCTATCATACTTCTTCCGCGTGTTTATTGGGGGAAACCCAAGGGTGTTGCCCCTTGACCTCACCAAAGGGTCTTCGACCCTCTGGACTCCCTTTCTCGCGATTGAGTTGGTGACGCTATCATACTTCTTCCGCGTGTTTATTGGGGGAAACCCAAGGGTGTTGCCCCTTGACCTCACCAAAGGGTCTTCGACCCTCTGGACTCCCTTTCTCGCGATTGAGTTGGTGACGCTATCCAACTATTTCCGCGTGTTTATCTGAACAAAAATTCGGCGCTCCGACAGGATTCATCCTCCTGCCAGAGCGCCGTTTTTTATACTATTTCCTGCATTCATCTGCACCATCTGCTCGCGCATTTTGGTGCATTTTCATTTGGAAATAGTATTCCTTATTCCACCCATTTCCGATACTGTCCCGACAGCATCAGCAGCGAGAAGAAGTACAGGCAGTTGTCATAGTAGCGCCGCTTCCCTGTCCGCATCGGCAGCTCCCAGAACCGCTTCAGCCACATATCCGCCGTTTCGCTGTCACTGGCGATGCTCCCCGCCGCGTTCACCGCCGTAATCGCCACCGGGTGCATCGCGGGTTCGTCCCAGCGCGTGCCGTCCAAATCATACGCGCGGTAGTTCTCTTCCGGCAGCTCCTTCGCGAAGAAGTCCTGCACATGCGTCGCAATGTCGCACAGCGCCTGCGTCCGCCCATTCCAGAGCGTATCCAGCGCAATGTTCATGATGACGCGGTACGCATCCGAATAGTAAGCGTAATTCTTCCCGAACATCAGCACCGGCGTGCCGTCATATGCCGCATATTCCGGGCTCAGCCCCGTCACCGGGTGCGCACACAGCGCGATATACCGCCGGGATGCCGCTTCCGCCTCTGCCCAGAAGGCATGGTCACGCTCGTCGCTGAATTTCGCGAACAGGTGATAGAAGTGCGGCAGATGATACGACGGGTCGCTGATTTCCATCCCTGGCACGAACTTGATATAGTGATTTTCCGGATTCCACATCGGCTGACCACCCTCGACCATCTCCGCCTGATGCACGCAGTGGCGCAGAATATCCTGCGCCCAGTGCCGATATGCGAAAATCCCCTCGCCGTCGCCCCAGCGTGCCGAAGCCATCAGCAGCGCCATCGCGAAATACTCTTCTCCATCCGGCGCAGGGCCTTCCGCATTGTGCTTGCCGTCCAGCTGCACCGACCATGCGAAGTATCCCTGATGCGCGCCAGACGATAAGTGCATGTAGCGCATAGAGAACGTCCATAGCTTGTCAAAGAGATCTTTGCGGTTCATTTGGACGCACATCATCATGCCGTAGCTCATGCCCTCGGTGCGCGCGTCGTTGTTGCCGGTGTCGACCATGCAGGCGGCATCGGGGTCAGTAGGGTGCTGGTGGTAAAAGTTGTTTTCGGGGGAGAAGAAGATGGTGGAGAAACAGTCGGAGAGACGGGAGAGAACGGCGGCATCGGAAATGCCGATGCGGGCGAATTGGTTGGGGTAAGTGGACATAGAAAAAGCTCCTTTCAGGCAAAAATTAACAATTAGCAATAAGCTGTTAGGAATGAAGGGCAGTATGCAGCGAACAGAAGAGTTCAATGCAGTTCCTTCAGCGGAATTGGTTCTGCCGGAACGCCGCCGAAGTTCCCCAGCGGGAGACAGAGCCAAATCACATCGTGCCACGCATGGTGCTTGTAGCCAGTCTTTTCCCAGATGCCGATGTCGCGGAAGCCCAGCGAATGATGCAGCCCGATGCTGCGGTCGTTTGGCAGCGTAATGCAGGAGTAGGCGTTCATGTAGCCCTGCCGCGTCAGCAGCTGGATGCACTCGGTCATCAGCGCCTTGCCTATGCCGTGTCCCTCAAAGCCGGGGCGCAGGTAGACCGTCAGCTCCACATCCCAGCGGAAAGCCCCACGAGAACGCAATTCATGGGCAAAAATGAAGCCGGATAACTGACCATCATCTGTTTCTGCGACCAGAAAGGGATATTTTCCCACCGCAATCATATTGGCGTAGATTTGGGGAGTGGAATGCTCCAGCGCAAATGTGATGCAAGTGTTGTCCACATAGTAATTGTAAATGTCCGCAATCAGCGGCGCATCGGTAACTTTTGCGGATCGAAGCATGAAATTCGCTCCTTTCCGATGTTTTTGCCATATGATAGCACGGAAAGAGGAAAAGTGCAAGCTGCCAAAAGCAGAAATCTCGTTATTTTCTGAAATAGCTTGCAGGAAAGTGCTCAAAAGTGTCGAATGTTCTTATATAAGTATGATTTTTGGAGGGCAATGCGGCGATGACGCTGAATGATACGATTCGTGCGCTTCGACGGGAGCGGGGCATGACGCAGGAACAGCTGGCGGAAGCCATGAATGTATCTGCCGCCGCCGTGTCGAAGTGGGAGAACGGGCAGAGCGTGCCGGATATTCTGGTACTCACTGCGCTGGCGGACTTCTTCGAGGTGTCGCTGGATGCGCTTGTGGGTTACACCGTTCAGGCGCACCGCCGGGGCGACATGGTCGCGCGAATCCGCCAGCTGGTTGTGCAGAAGAAGCACACCGAAGCGACGCGCGCGGCACGAGAAGCGCTCCGCCGCTATCCCAACAGCTTCGATGTCGTCTATGAAGCGACGCAGGCGTATGGTTATTCCGGCATGGAGCAGAACCGCCCGGAGGATTTGCGCAAGGCGCTTTCGCTTGCTGAACGCGCGATGGTGCTGATTAATCAGGATCAGGAGCGGGAGAAACATATCCGCCCTGAATCCATCTGGTCGCTCATGGGCAATTATCACGCGCACCTGAATGAGTATGACGAGGCGATTCGCTGCTATGAAAACGGCAATGTCGCGGAAGTGAACGACATTGCTATTGCCAACAGCCAGACGGAACTGGGCTGCTATGACCATGCGCTGCCGAAGCTCTCGCGCGGGCTGGTCGTCAGCGTGATTCGCCTGTTCAATGCCGCGACGGGCGCTATGAACTGCCTGATAGCTTCCGGTCGGCAGCAGGACGCGATTGCGCTGGCATCGTGGCTCTGCCGCGCGCTCGATGGCATGGAAAGCGCGTCGGGCAGTTATATTTGGAAGATGAAAACAATTCTGTATACCAATTCCGCACGGGCAATGGTGCGCATGGGGCGCATGAACGACGCGGAATTGCAGCTGCGGCAGGCGATTCACTGCGCTCGCCGCTTCGATGCCGCACCGAGCTACAGCGTGAACGGCTTCCGCTTCTACTGGGGCGAGGAAAAGTCGATTCTGGACATTACAGGCGAAACGGCAATGAGCGCGATTGCACGGTGCATTGACCGCAATGATGATGCCCGCGCGGAACTGCGGGAAATCTTTGCGCGCTTACAGGCATAATTTGAATTGCACTTTTGACGCAGAAGGAACGACCTATTCACCCCCCGCCCCTTCGGAACTCGCAATGCTTGGGGAAAATTCAAATAAAATTCCCTGCCGGATGAAAGGAGAATGTTCATGCTGCACGCGAATCCGCTGCTGCGGGATATCAGCTGCGACAAGAAATTCATTACCGTTGGTGAAATCATGCTCCGCCTGACGCCGCCGAACTACGAGAAGCTCCGCATGGCGAACAACTTTGAGGCATCCTACGGTGGTTCGGAGGCAAACATTGCGCTGGCGCTGGCGAATTTGGGCATCGACAGCACGTTCTTCTCGGTTGTGCCGAATAATTCGCTGGGCAAGTCGGCAGTGCGTCTGCTGCGCTCCAACGATGTGCACTGCACGCCGATGATTCTCTCCACGCCGGAGGAAACGCCGTCGCACCGGCTGGGCACATACTATCTGGAGACGGGCTATGGCGTTCGGCCGAGCAAGGTGATTTACGACCGCAAGCATTCCGCTATGGCGGAATATGACTTTTCGGATGTGGATTTGTCCGCGCTGCTGGATGGCTTTGACTGGCTGCACCTGTCCGGCATCACGCCGGCGCTGGGCGAGAACTGCGCACAGCTGACGCTTGATTTGCTGCGCGTGGCGAAAGAAAAGAGCATGACCGTCTCCTTTGACGGGAATTTCCGCTCGGCGCTGTGGACGTGGGAACAGGCGCGTGATTTCTGCACGCAGTGCCTGCCGTATGTGGACATTCTGCTGGGGATTGAGCCGTATCACCTCTGGAAGGATGAAAGCGATCACAGCAAGGGCGACTGGAAGGACGGCGTACCGCTTCAGCCCTCTTACGAGGAGCAGGACGAGGTGTTCCAGCACTTTGTGGAGCGCTACCCGAACTTGAAGTGCATTGCGCGGCATGTCCGCTATGCGCATTCCGGCTCGGAGAACAGCTTGAAGGCGTTCATGTGGTATGATGGGCATACGTTTGAGTCGAAGCTGTTCACCTTCACGATTCTTGACCGTGTCGGCGGCGGCGACGCGTTTGCGTCCGGTCTGATTTACGCCATGCTGCACGATTACAAGCCGATGGATATGCTGAATTTCGCCGTTGCGTCCAGCGTCATCAAGCACACCATCCACGGCGACGCGAACATCACTGACGATGTGAAGTCCATCCGCAATCTGGCGGACATGAACTACGACATCAGAAGGTGACGCAAGGGGCTTCGCCCTTTGACCCCACCAGAGGCTCTGCCTCTGGACTCCGGCAGGGGGACTTCGTCCCGTTTCATTTGCCCTGCACCCGCGAAGGGGCTTCGCCCCTCTCGACACCCATCTCGCGATTGAGTTGGTTTCACTTTCATGCTTCTTCCGCGTGTTTATCCGGGAGCGGGAACGCAGCAGTTGCAACCTACAAAAAAATCAGCAAAAAAGGCAGGAATCACACCATGCAGGAACTTCAGCAGCGCATTCTTCAAGACGGTGACATCCTCCCCGGCGGCGTTGTCCGCGTCGAGCGCTTCCTCAACCACCGCGTTGATACCGCCCTCGCACGCCATATTGGTCAGGCGTTTGCGGACGCTTTCCGCAATGACCAGATTGACTGCATCCTCACCGTCGAAGCCAGCGGCATCATCTTTGCCATGACCACTGCGCTGGCGATGGGTGACCTGCCCGTCATCATCGCCAAAAAGGGTCAGCGCCGCAACCTTGGCGACGATGTGTATACCGCTGATGTGTTCTCCTTCACCCACCAGACGACCAGTACCATCCACGTCGGCAAGCGTTGTCTGGAAAAGGGACAGCGTGTGCTGCTGATTGATGATTTCCTTGCTAACGGCGAAGCGCTCAAAGGATTGATGGACATTTGCCGTCAGGCGGAGTGCCATCCCGTCGGTGCGGGTATCTGCATTGAGAAGTGCTTCCAGCCCGGCGGCGAAACACTGCGTGGGATGGGCTTGAAGGTGGTTTCGCTGGCAGCGGTGGAAAAGACGGAAAAAGGTGAAATCCGCTTCCTCGGCGAGGAGTAACGCAACAAACGCTGCCAAACGCCCGCAAAGGGCATCAGGAGCGTTTGCCGACACAGAATCAAGGAAATAGCCCTCCACAGCATCATCGCCTGTGGAGGGCATTTCTGTGCGTTTACACCCTTCCACATCTTCGGATAAACACGCGGGCATAGCCTGATAGCGTCACCAACTCAATCGCGCGAAAGGGTCAAGGGAGGAACTCCCTTGCAGGGTGCAGGGACAGCGTCCCTGCCGGGGTCAAGGGGCAGCGCCCCTTGGGTCTCCCCTCACTCCCTTTCGATTTCGTCCCGTAATAAAGCGACGGCTTTCTTTTCGACACGGGAGACGTAGCTTCGGGAAATGCCTAAGCGGCGCGCAATTTCGTGTTGGGGATGCTGACGGCCGTCGGTCAGCCCGTAGCGCAATTCCAAAACGAAACGCTCACGCGCGGGGAGACGGTGCAGTACCTGCTGTACTTTTTCCGCTGTCACGCGGCGGATGACCGTGTTTTCCAACTCGTCCGCGTCCGTGCCGAGAATGTCCTGATAGGTGATGTCGTTGCCTTCGCCATCGCTGCCTACCGGGTCGGAAAGCGACACATCCCCGCGCCGCTTCCGGCTTGCGCGCAGCGTCATCAGAATTTCGTTCTCAATGCACCGTGCCGCGTATGTCCCCAGCGGCGTTCCCGATGCGGATTTGAAGCTGTCCACCGCCTTAATCAGCCCAATCACGCCGATGGAAATCAGGTCGTCCGCGCCGTAGCCGGGAATCTGGTACTTCCGCGCAATGTGGCTCACCAAACGCAGGTTGTGCGTAATCAGCTCCTGCCGCGCGTTGTGGTCGCCCGCATCTAACTTTCCAATCAGCTCGGCTTCCTCCGCCCGATTCAGCGCCGGCGGAAACTCCGATCGCCCGGTGATGTATCCCAGAAAAAACAGGCATTGCTGCATCAGCAGCGCAAGCAGCTCCAGCATATGCATCCCTCCACGAAAAGCGTATGCGCCGCGCCGGAAAAGTATCACCCGTGCATTGACAAGCGCCCTCTTTCGCGGCTATAATGGAAGAAAGCTGGACAAATCAGGAAAGGCGGAAACAACGATGAAGCAGATTGGAAAATGGCTCGTGACGGCAGTGCTGGCGCTGCTGATGATGATTCCGGCGGTGCTGGCGGAGGAAACGGCGTCCTTCATGACGCTGACCGTGCCCACGACGGCGCAGGAGATTGATTTGGGGCAGAATGTCGTGACGGATTACGACGCGCTGTGCCGCTTTCTGGATGAACTGCCGGACGTGCGCAAGGTAGATATGTTCGCCACAAAAATCAGCCGCAAGGATATCGAAATGCTGGCAACGCGCTATCCGCAGGTGAAGTTCGGCTGGACGATGCGCGTGGGCGACCACCTCGTCCGCACCGATGCCACCGCGTTTTCCACGCTCCATAACAACCAGAGCGCGACGCACACCAGTGCGGAGCTTTCGGTGCTCAAATACTGCACGGAGATGCTCGCGCTCGACATCGGACATAATCAGGCGACGGACATTTCCTTCCTCGCGGAAATGCCCCAATTGCGTGTGCTGATTATCGCCTGCAATAAGGTGGAGGATATCTCCCCCTTGGCGAACCTGACGAATCTGGAGTATCTGGAGGTTTTCAAGAACAAGATTCGCGATATTTCTCCCCTTTCCGGGCTGACGAATCTGATTGACCTCAATATCTGCTTCAACTACGTCAAGGACTGGACACCGCTGGAAAACCTGACGCAGCTGGAGCGCCTGTGGGTTTACAACTCCAATAACTACATGGAGAATGACCCGATTTCCAAGGACGTTGTGCGCTCGCTGAAGGAACATCTGCCCAATACTTATGTTGATTCCAAGTCGTACTCCACCAGCGGCGGCTGGCGTGAGCATGACCGCTATCAGATTGTCTACAAGATGTTCAAGAGCGGCGAATACATCCCGTTTGCGCAAAGTCCCGCGACGCTTGCGCCGGGTGAAACGCCTGCCCCGACGGGTGTGCCGACGCCGACACCTGTGCCGACAGCCACGCCGGAACCTACCGCCACCCCCGCCCCGACGGTTCGCTATGCCAACATGACGTTCGACCGCGACGCGGAAACGATTGATTTGGGCAAAACCGTCGTGTCGGATTTCAAGAAGCTGACGGCGTTTCTGGACGAGCTGCCGAACTTGAAAAAGTGCGATATGTACGGCACGAAGATGAAGCGCGCAGACATGGAAATGCTCTCGGAGCGCTATCCGCAGGTGGAGTTCGGCTGGACGATGTACGTTGGCGACCACCTCGTCCGCACGGATGTGACGGCGTTCTCCACCCAGCATACCTATCAGAGCAAGTTCCATACCAGCAAGACGTTCTCGGTACTCAAATACTGCCACAATCTGGTTGCACTGGACATTGGGCATAACGAGGTCAGCGATCTGTCCTTCTTGGAGGATTTGCCGCAATTGAAGGTGCTGATTCTCGCGGCGAATAATATCACGGATATTACCCCGCTGGCAAAACTGGAAAATCTGGAATATCTCGAATTGTTCCTCAACCACATTTCCGACCTGACCCCGCTGGAAGGGCTGACGCACCTGCGCGACCTCAACCTGTGCTATAACAGCATCACGGACTGGTCACCGCTGGAGAATATGCCGTGGCTGGAGCGCCTGTGGCTGAATTACAGCGGCAAGTACGCGCGGATTGACCCCGTTCCGGCGGAAGTCATCGCCCAACTCAAGGAAAAGCTGCCGAACACAGAAATCAATACAACTGCTGCGCATTCCACGGCGGATGGCTGGCGTTCCCATGCGCGCTCGACGCTGGTGGGCGATATGTTCCGCAAGGGTATCTATGTCCCGTTCGAGGATTGAGATGAACCCTTGCGCCGCGGGCGAAAATATGGTATGATAGCCGTTGGAAATCGAAGCATAGCGTATAAGGAGTTATGAGCTTTATGGATATGAAAACGAAACTCGCCGGACTGATGGCGCAGTGCTTGACCGACACATGGCCGGACGCGCAGGGTCTGCCGACGGCGGAAGAAATCCGCGGTCTGCTCGCCGTGCCGCCTGACCCGAAAATGGGTGACTACGCGCTGCCGGTGTTCCGTCTGGCGAAAGCACTGCGGATGGCACCGCCGAAAATCGCCACGACCGTGGTCGAAAAGTGGTCGCATGAGGACGTTGCGCGTGCAGAAGCCGTCAACGGCTATGTGAATTTCTTCCTCAACCGCGTCAATTTCGCGGCGGAAACGCTTGAAAGCGTGCTCAAGGCGGGAGAAAACTATGGCTCGTCCGATATGGGCAACGGCAAGACGATTTGTCTTGACTATTCCTCTATCAATATCGCCAAGCGCTTCCATATCGGGCATTTGTCCACCACGATGATTGGTCACAGTCTGCGCCGCATCTATGATTTCCTCGGATATAAGACCGTCGGTATCAACCATTTGGGCGACTGGGGAACGCAGTTTGGCAAGATGATCTGCGCCTATAAGCTCTGGGGCAATGAGGAAGAAGTGGAAAAGGGCGGCGTGAATGAACTGGTGCGCCTGTACGTCAAGTTCCACGAGGAAGCCGAGAAAGATCCCGCGCTGGACGATCAGGGCCGCGCGTGGTTCAAGAAAATTGAGGATGGCGACGAGGAAGCCCTGCGCATCTTCAATTGGTTCAAGGCGCTCACCCTCCGCGATACCGAGCGCGTCTATAAGCTGCTGGGCGTTACGTTCGACTCCTATGCGGGCGAGTCGTTCTATAACGACAAGATGGATCGCGTTATCAACGAGCTGAAGGAAAAGAACCTGCTGACCATCTCCGAGGGAGCGTCTATCGTTGATTTGAGCGAGGACAATATGTCCCCCTGCATCATCCTCCGCTCCGACGGCGCGACGCTTTACGCCACCCGCGACCTTGCGGCGGCCATCTATCGCCATGATACTTATCATTTCGATAAGTGTCTGTACGTCGTGGCGTATCAGCAGGATTTGCACTTCCGCCAGATTTTCCGTGTGCTGGAAAAGATGGGATACGAATGGGCGAAGGACTGCGTGCATGTCGCGTTCGGCATGATTTCCTACGAGGGTCAGGCACTCTCCACCCGCAAGGGGCACGTCGTCTATCTGGAGGATCTGCTGGAACAGGCGCAGAAGAAGGCGCTGGACATCATCAACGAAAAGTCCCCGAATCTGCCGAACAAGGAGGACATCGCGCGTCAGGTTGGCATTGGCGCGGTTGTCTATACCGATTTGAGCAACAACCGAATCAAGGACGTCGATTTCTGCTGGGATCGTGCGCTGAATTTCGACGGCGAAAGCGGTCCGTATGTGCAGTATACCCACACGCGCTGCTGCTCTGTCCTGCGCAAGGCGGCGGAAATATCCCTGCCCGAAGCGGATATGAACGCGCTGACGGACGACGAGGCACAGGCGCTCCTGCGCCTGCTGGGGCGCTTCCCGGATGTCATTAAGGAAGCGGCGGAAAAGTATGAGCCGTCAATGATTACCCGCGCTGTGACGGATATTGCGCAGGCGTATAATAAGTTCTATTACGAGCATCGGATTCTGGATGGTGAACCGGCGACGGCCGCCGCGCGCGTGGCGCTGACGAAGGCGACGAAGGATGTTATTAAGACGGGGCTGTGGCTGATTGGCATCGAAGCACCCGAACGCATGTAAGAAAAAAGAAGAAACGCACGGAAGGCGTATGGAAGAAAAACCAACACAATCGCGCATGAATTCTTTTTTTGCCCGAATAGGCAGGAAAAAGCGACTGCATTGTAGAATACCTGATTGTTTGCAAATGAACAGAGGTCAGTCTCTCTGTTCAGAAAAAAATCAAAAAAAGGAGTGAAGCACATGGCAGAGATTCTCGAATTCAAGTTCGACACGCAGCTGCTCATTGAAGGGCACGACCTCGACGAGGACGAAATCAACGACTACATCACGGAGCATTTCAAGGGCGACTGTCTGCTGGCAGTGGGGGACGATGAATTGATTAAGATTCACTTCCACACGAACGAACCGTGGCAGGTGCTGGAATACTGCGCGTCGCTGGGTGAAATCCACGACATTGTGGTGGAGAACATGCAGCTGCAGAGCGAAGGACAGCACGGCTAATTGCACACAATATAAAGGGGCGCTGTCCGGCTTGGTGGTCGGAACAGCGCCCTGCTTATGTGATATGATTTTCCAAACGACAGTGCATCATAATTGCGGAATGTCATTTTCTCTGCTTGGCGGGAAGATGGCAATGCCGTTTGAAAATCGTTTATATTAGGGCAACACCGTACAACGCGGCGATGTCACCTTATACTATTTCCAGATTCACCTGCGCCATCTGCTTGCGCCTTTTCCCTTCTGGCGTCCGCTCATTCCACTTAGCGTAGCGCTGCTACGCTGCGTTTCATTCACGTTAGCCAGAATGAAAAATTCGCGGCGCATCTTGGCGCATTCTTATCTGGAAATAGTATTAATTTGGTACAATGGGGCTGATGATTTCGCAGAACCCCGATTGTGAAGGAGAAGAATCATGTTCAAAATCAAGACGCTGAATGCGATTTCCGATGTCATCCATGAGGAATTGTCCGCGGAACAGTACGTCATCAGCCCGGAAGAACCTGTGCCGGAGGGCATTCTCGTGCGCTCGGCGGTCATGCACGACGCGCCGCTGAACCCGGAACTGCTGGGCATCGCGCGTGCCGGGGCGGGCGTCAATAATATCCCGCTGGATAAGTGCACCAAACAGGGCATCGCCGTGTTCAATACCCCCGGCGCGAACGCCAATGCCGTGGCGGAACTCGTGCTGGGCGCGCTCGTGCTGGGCAGCCGCAACGTTGCCGCGGGCATCCGGTGGGCGGATACGCTCAAAGGACAGGAGAACGTGCCGAAGCTCGTTGAGAAGGGCAAGGGACAGTTCGTCGGGCCGGAGCTGCGCGGAAAGACGCTCGGCGTGATTGGTTTGGGCGCGATTGGGCGGCTCGTCGCGAACGCCGCCAGCGCCGGATTCGGCATGAAGGTCGTCGGCTGCGACCCGTTTATTTCGGTTGAAAGCGCATGGGCATTGAGCAGCAGCGTCCGCCGCGCTGCGACGAATGAGGACGTATTCGCACAGGTGGATTACATCACCTTCCACGTCCCGCTGAATGATAAAACGCGCGGCAGCATCAACGCGGCGACAATTGCGAAGATGAAGAAGGGCGCGATTCTGCTGAACTTCTCCCGCGGCGAACTGGCGAATACCGCGGACGTGAAGGCGGCGCTGGCGTCCGGGCAGCTCGGCGGCTATGTGACCGACTTCCCGTGCGAGGAGATGCTCGGCGTGGAGAAGGTGACGTGTATTCCGCATCTGGGCGCATCGACCCCTGAAAGCGAGGACAACTGCGCTCGGATGGCGGCGGCGGAGCTGCGCGACTATCTCGAAGTCGGCTCGATTCGCAACAGCGTCAACCTGCCGGACGTGCCGCTGGGCGCGCCCGAAGGCGTCCGCGTGCTGGTCATCCACGAGAACGTCCCGAATATGGTCGCGACGATTACAACCTGCGTTTCGGCGGAGCAGATCAACATCGACAACCTCGTCAACAAGTCCCGCAAGGACGTTGCGGTGACGGTGATGGAGCTGTCCGACCGCCCGTCGAAGATGGCGCTGAACGTCATTTCCTCGATTGCGGGCGTGATTCGCGTCAGAGTGTTTGGATAATAAGGAGAAGCCCCTGCGGCGGAAGTGCTTCCGATTGCCGCAGGGGTTATACTCTTTCCGGATTCACCTGAGCCATCTGCTTGCGCCTTTTCCGCTCTGGCGTCCGCTCATTCCACTTAGCGTAGCGCTGCTACGCTGCGTTTCATTCGCGTTAGCCAGAACGAAAAATTCACGGCGCATCTTGGCTCATTTTCATCCGGAAATAGTATTACAGTTATCCACAGAACGGGGATAACCTTGGGGATAAGTTTGTGAACAGGCTGTGCATTGACTGGGGATAACGAAGAACCTGTCTTACACCTGCTTCAGCCGCTCGTTGATTTCCTGCACGCGCCGCCGGATTTGCAGGTAGTTAATCAGCCAAATGCCGGCGTACATCGCGACGAAGCCGAAGAGATACCAGCCGGCCTGATCTGCCATCCAGTCCATTGCCCACGCAATCGGCAGACAGACGACGCTGCACAGGAGAAAGTGCGTCAGCGTCTGCCGGAGCAGGCTCCACCGCTCCACTTCCCAAATGACGGACGCGCCCGACCAGATAGCGCCAATGAGCATGGCGGCTGCCATTTGCAGGCTGAATGCGCCGACTTCGCTGCCGACCTGCGCCAGCAGTGCAGGGGTGGCGACGTGCATGTCCCCGCCGCCGATGGCGAGCGAAATGCAGATGATAATGACGACGCCGATGAAGCAGCCGACGAATGCGCCGAGCAGGGAACGCAGGAAAACTTGCTTTTTCATGGGGATGCTCCTTTCTTACAATCCGAGCGCCTGCCGAATCGTGCGGACATAGCGCCGGGAGACGTAGCTGATTTGTCCGCCCTGCAGGCTGACGCAAATGGTGCCGGTTAGTGAGAGGTCAAAGGCGATCACGCGGCGGAGGTTGATGATTTCGCTGTTGCTGATGCGGATGAAGTGGTGCGAATCGAGGCGTTCTTCGAGTTCCCAGAGCCGCTGGCGGAGGAGAAACTCGCCTGTTTCCGTCGCGGCGTAGACATGCCCGTTCGCTGCCCAGACACGGACGAGGGAATCCTGCTGGAGCGGAAACGCCTTGTCCTGCTGGTAGCCGATGATGGGGACGGCGGCGCGCGCGGTCAGCTGCTGAATCAGACGGGTCAATTCCGGGGTCATTTCGGCGGTTTCGATGATGAAGCGGGGCTTCCGGCGGGTGGCATCCAAGCGGATTTCAACGTCCATGTCGCGAAGGGCGTCCGATTTGAGGTCATCCATGCGGGGTCACTTCCTTTCTGATGAGGATATCATAGCGCAGGAAGCGGATTTCGGCAAGCGAAAAGCGACAGGTGGTCGGATTGGAGGGGCAGGTGGTCGGTCGCGCCCATTTGGCGCGACAATGTGCGAGTGGTCGAATGTGCAGCTTGGGGGCGCGTCTGAGGACGCGCAAAGTTACTGGCAGGGACGCTTCGCT
>ENA-ORML01000239-ORML01000239.1-human-gut-metagenome-genome-assembly--contig:-NODE-239-length-70933-cov-12.675075_pt1 | contig 70933 bp, 61 predicted proteins | sample MGYA00242103_ERZ508995 | MGnify/ENA primary metagenome ERZ508995 (study PRJEB26280, sample SAMEA2338702) | human gut metagenome | biome: human gut; feature: human-associated habitat; material: faeces... | reverse complement strand
CCCCCGCGCCCGGTTTTTTCCGCAGAGGCCGCCGTCCGGCAAGGATTCCTGTAAAGGCCGTATAAATACGCCGGTCCTTGGGCTGCGTCTTTTGCAGCCCTAGTACCGCTGCGTAGTTATCCGAGCGAGAGCGTGCCTGCACAGGAACCTTGCCGGACGGCGGCCTCTGCGGAAAAAACCGGGCGCGGGGGAGCGGAGGGGAAGATAAGGCGGAGCGGGCTTCGGGAACAACTACTTGCCGTAGTAAATTTTTCGTAAATTTTTTCATAAAGGGGATAGTAAATCATTAATTAATGCTTTATAATAAAAATTATCAGGTGAAAAACCGGAACTTCGGAACGGGGGAGGGATGGAATGACAAAAAGACTACTTGATTGCAGCGCTTCAGATTTAGCTGCATTTACAAAGCAGGAGCTGCTTGCTTCCATAGCGGGAAGCGAAGGGAGGGTGCTGGCTGCCGAATGCATCGGGGTTACCCAGCCTCTGCTGGGGGATGTGACCAATGCGGAGTTTGCGGCATCCATGGGAGCGGATATCCTTCTTTTGAATATGTTCGATGTGAAGGAACCCGTGGTAAAAGGGCTCCCGCAGGGGGTATCTTCAGGGGATACGGTCCGTGAGCTGAAAAGACTGACCGGGAGAGTGATCGGAATCAATTTGGAACCTGTGGAGGATTCGGCGGCGGCTGAGAATGCAGGAACTTTGTGGGAAATGACTCCCGGGAGAAAAGCCACAGTGGAAAATGCAGGGACAGCCTGTGAGATGGGTGTCCAGCTTCTTGTGCTTACCGGAAACCCGGGAAACGGGGTGAGCAATAAGGCCATAACGGATTCTCTGAAAGCCATTTCCGGCGCCCTGGGTGATAAAATCATACTTGCGGCGGGGAAAATGCATGCTTCGGGAATCCTCAGCGAAGGCGGCGAACGGATTATTACGAAAGAAGACATTCAAAGCTTTGTTGAAGCCGGGGCAGATATTATACTTCTTCCGGCGCCCGGGACTGTTCCGGGAATAACCATGGAATATGTGAGGGAGCTTGTTTCTTTTGCGCACGGACTGGGAGCGCTGACCATAACGGCAGTGGGGACTTCCCAGGAAGGAGCCGATACCGCTACCATAAAGCAGATCGCGCTGCTTTGTAAAATGACCGGAACAGATATTCATCATATCGGCGATTCGGGATATCCGGGAATGGCAGTACCGGAAAATATCATGGCTTACTCCATAGCTGTCAGAGGAGTAAGGCATACCTATCACAGAATGGCACTATCGGTAAACCGCTGATGTATTCTGCGGAAAAGACCGATGCAATAAGTTTTCAAACAAAAAGGAGAGGACTAATGGAAAAGAGAAAACTGGAAAAACTGGGAATTGAAACTTCACTGCTGGGATTCGGATGTATGCGTTTCCCCACCACGCCTGATGGAAAAATCGATGAGGCGGAAGCAGAAAGAATGATGGATAAGGCGATTGCATCAGGCGTTAACTATATTGATACCGCTTATCCTTACCATAATGGAGAAAGTGAACCGCTTGTTGGAAAGGTTCTGAAAAAGTATGACAGAAGTTCTTTCTATCTTGCAACAAAGCTTCCCTTATGGGCAGTAAAAAGCGTGGATGACGCAAAACGTATTTTTGAAGAGCAGCTTCAGAGACTGCAGACTGATTATATCGATTTCTATTTGCTGCATGCGGTAAATAAGGAAAAATGGGAAGAAATGAAAGCCCTGGGCGTAGTTGATTACTGTGCTAAGCTCAAAGAAGAAGGAAAGATCCGTTACTATGGCTTTTCCTTCCATGATGATTATGAAGTATTTGATGAAATCATCCGTTACCGTGATTGGGACTTCTGCCAGATTCAGTATAATTATATGGATACGGAGGAGCAGGCCGGGGATAAGGGCTATGCGCTGGCTGAAAGCCTGGGAATACCGCTTGTTATCATGGAGCCTATTAAGGGCGGAAGCCTTGCTAATTTCTCCGATGATATCAATGCCAAATTCCGTGAAATGGATCCGGACAAGAGCATTGCATCCTATGCTCTGCGCTGGGTGGGAAGCCATTCCAATGTGAAGGTGATTCTGAGCGGTATGTCCACCATGCAGCAGGTTGAGGATAATCTGAAGACATTTATTGACTTCAGCCCCTTGAGCGATGAAGAAGAGAACAAAATCAAGGCAATTGTGGAAGAACTGCGTTCCCGTGTGCAGAATGGCTGTACAGGCTGCCGTTATTGTATGCCTTGTCCTGCCGGCGTTAACATTCCGGGCAACTTCCAGGTTTGGAACAGATACCATATGTATCGTACATACGACCATGTGAAGGGTGCATGGGAGAAGGAACTGAAAGACGAAGAGAAGGCTAAGAACTGCATCAAGTGCGGTAAATGTGAAGCCTTATGTCCCCAGAAGCTTTCGATCAGAGATAATCTGGTACAGGTGCAGAAAGATCTGGATGAACGAATTTTTGCATAATTTATGGAAAAAGCATATAAGCTGGAATTTAAAAATGAACAGACTGGTTCCCTTGTGGTTAACTGCTGCGGCTGCTCCAAAACGGAGCCGCTGCACAGCTTCGGCCCGGCCCTGAAGCCTCATTATATGATCCATTATGTGCTTAGCGGAAAAGGGATTTTCCGCATCGCGGGCCAGGAATATCCTCTGGAAGCCGGAAGCGGTTTCCTCATAACTCCGGGAGAGCTTTCCTTTTACCAGTCGGATGAAAAGGAGCCCTGGACTTATGTCTGGGTAGGTTTTTCCGGAAGCGGTGCGGAAAATTTTGTTTCCTATATGGGCCTTTCGGTACGGCATCCGGTATTCCATTCCGAGAGATCGGACGAGCTGTACCGCAGTGTGCGGGATATGATGGAGCACAATACCTTTGGACTGACCAATGAGCTTCGCAGAAACGGGCAGCTTCATCTGTTTTTATCCCTCATTGCCGAAAATGCCAGACCGTCTGAAAAAACAGAAGAGGATAAGGCAAACCAGTATGTGAAAAGGGCGGTGGAATTTATTCAGCGCAATTACTGCAACCCGGTCAAGGTGACGGACGTAGCTGAATATGTGTGCATTAACCGCAGTTATCTGTATACTCTTTTTGAAAATTCCATGGGGATGTCTCCCCAGCAGTTCCTCACCACCTATCGGATTACCAAAGCGGCGGAGCTTCTGGCAGTGACGGATCTTCCTGTGGAAAGTATTGCACTGTCCTGCGGATATAACGATCCCCTTGTTTTCACAAAGGCATTTAAACAGATGAAGGGAATGTCCCCTTCCAGCTATCGAAAAGAGATGCAAAAAGGGGAAAACCGCAGAAATAAAGAATATCTGAAACAGGTTGAGGATTTTATCAGCCAGATTAATGAATTGAATAGTTAACATTTTGACAGGTACCTGCAACAAAAATCTCTTTGCCGGTACCTGTTTTTTGTTATATGATAAAATTAACTTGAAATCGGTTGCGGCCACAGAAAGCGGAATAGGAAAAGCTTTGACTGAAAAGAAAAAAGGAGAAGGCGTATGAAAGAGAAGATACTGCAGAAATTTGGGGAAGTTTTTGGGGATACCACAGGTGTTAAGACCTACTTTGCCCCCGGGCGTGTGAACCTGATCGGGGAGCATACGGATTATAACGGCGGACATGTATTCCCCTGTGCGCTGACTATCGGGACCTATGGCGCAGCCAGACAGCGTGCCGACAGAAAGCTGCGTTTTTATTCTATGAATTTTGAGCACCTGGGAGTGCTGGAAAGCAGCCTTGACGGCCTGAAGCCGGAGAAGGATGCCGACTGGACCAACTATCCCAAGGGCGTAATGTGGGCATTTGAAAAGAAAGGGATGGAAATCCCCTACGGCATGGATCTGATGCTGTTCGGCAATATCCCCAACGGATCCGGCCTGTCTTCCTCTGCTTCCGTGGAGGTTCTTACCGGTTTTATCCTCAGGGATATGTTCGGCTTTGATGTGACCAATCAGGATCTGGCCCTTATCGGACAGTATTCTGAAAATAATTTTAACGGGGTTAACTGCGGCATAATGGATCAGTTCGCGATTGCCATGGGGAAAAAGGATCATGCCATTTTCCTGGATACCGCGGATCTGAGCTTTGAATATGCGCCCATCCAGCTGGAAGGCGCCAAGATCGTGATTGCCTGCAGCAATAAGAAGCGGGGCTTAGGTGACTCCAAATATAATGAGAGAAGAAGCGAATGTGAGACCGCCCTTGCGGAGATCCAGGAGGTTGTGGGAATCAAGTCCCTGGGTGATCTGACAGAGGAACAGTTTGAACAGTATAAAACGGCAGTCAAGGATGATGTGCGCAGGAAACGTGCAAAGCATGCCGTTTATGAGAACCAGCGCACCATCAAAGCGGTTGCCGCTTTAAAGGCGAATGATATCGAGCAGTTCGGACAGCTTATGAATGCTTCCCATGTATCCCTCAGGGATGATTATGAGGTTACCGGAATTGAACTGGATACCCTGGTGGAAGAGGCCTGGAAGATTGACGGCGTGATAGGCTCCCGTATGACAGGGGCAGGCTTCGGCGGATGTACGGTAAGTATTGTTAAAACGGATGCCATCGACAGCTTTATTGAAAAGGTAGGAGCGGAATATCTGAAGAAAATCGGTTATGCGGCAGATTTCTATGTGGTGGAAATCGGCGATGGTCCGAGCGTAATCTGACGGCAATGGACGGCTGGTTTACGGCCGTCCATCTTTCTGTACCAAAATGCGGCAGCAGGGTACAAAAAAGTGAGAGACAGTATCAAAAGGTAAGAATGCAGGCGCCGGTCAGGGCAGGAGCCCACGGGGCGCAGAAATGAGGGAAAAATGATTCAGAACAGTATCAGGGAATTAGTGCGGTATGGGCTTGCAACAGGACTTGTGGAGCCCGAGGATACCATTTATACAACGAACCGTCTTTTAGAACTTTTTGGCCTGGAGGAACCGGAGGATGCGGAGACTCCCATTACAGCGGATAAGGAAGAAGAACCCCGGCTGGCGGAAAAGCTGGAAGGTATTTTGAAGGATATGCTGGATTATGCGGCGGAAAAAGGCCTTCTGGAAAATGACAGCGTTGTATACAGGGATTTATTTGATACGAAGATCATGAGTGTCCTAGTGGCCCGCCCCAGTGAGATTATCCGTAAATTCCGGGAATGCTATGCAGTCTCTCCCGAAGCTGCCACCGAATATTTTTACAAATTCAGCCAGGATACGGATTATATACGCAGATACCGTGTCTGCAAGGATCAGAAATGGGTAACCCCGACACCCTACGGCGATCTGGATATCACCATTAACCTTTCCAAGCCGGAAAAGGATCCCAAGGCGATTGCGGCCGCCAAGAACGCCAAACAGAGCGGCTATCCCAAATGCCAGCTGTGTATGGAAAACGAAGGCTATGCCGGACGTGTGAACCATCCCGCAAGGCAGAACCACAGAATAATCCCCATCACCATTAACGGCGGTCAGTGGGGCTTCCAGTATTCCCCTTATGTATATTACAATGAACATTGTATCGTTTTTAACTCCAAACATATCCCTATGAAAATCGAACACGATACCTTTGTGAAGCTGTTTGATTTTGTAAAGCTGTTTCCTCATTACATGCTGGGCTCCAACGCGGATCTGCCCATCGTGGGAGGCTCTATTTTAAGCCATGATCATTTCCAGGGCGGGCACTATGAGTTCCCCATGGCAAAAGCGGCTGTGGATACGGACTTTACGGTAAAAGGGTACGAGGATGTCAGGGCAGGCATTGTCAACTGGCCTATGTCTGTTATCCGCCTGGCCGGACCTGACAGCGACAGACTGATTTCCCTTGCTGATGTAATTCTGGAAAAATGGCGCGGATACACGGATGAAGCGGCCTTTATCTATGCCGAAACCAATGGAGAGCCTCATAATACCATTACCCCCATAGCCAGGAAAAGGGGAGGAAATTATGAACTGGATCTGGTTCTGCGCAATAACATCACCACGGAGGAGCACCCTTTTGGAGTGTATCATCCCCATGCAAAGCTGCATCATATTAAGAAAGAAAATATCGGACTGATTGAGGTTATGGGACTGGCTGTCCTGCCCTCCCGTCTGGACGGAGAGATGGCGGATCTGGAAAAAGCCATCCTTGACGGTGCTGACATCCGCAGTGATGAAGTGCTGGGCAAGCATGCCGACTGGGTTGAGGAATTCCTTCCCCAATATAAAGAAGTAAACGCAGGAAACATCCATGAAATTATTCAGAAAGAGATCGGGAAAGTATTTATGGAGGTTCTGGAGGACGCCGGAGTATATAAGCGGACAGAAGAAGGCCGGAAGGCATTCGGCCGGTTTGTGGAATCGTTAAACTGAGAATAAAACAAAAGATGAAGGAAAGAATAGGCCGGAACAGCTGCGGGACAAGGAATTGCCCGGAAAGCCGTTCCGGCCTATGAATAGCCAGAATCATGTGTCAGGTAGAGCTGCGGACCACAATTTCTGTTGCCAGAACAATTTTCTGATTGGGAACAGGATTCCCCTCGATCTGATCCACAAGAAGATTGCAGCTCTGGTAGCCGAGCTGATAGGTAGGCTGGCTTACGGTAGATATGGTAGGCACAGTCATAGTGGTCAGATTGACATTGTCAAATCCCATTACCGCAACATCCTCAGGGATGGATAAATGCAGGGTATGCGCCGCTTTAAGCGCGGCACAGGCATATACATCGGATGCGCAGAAAATCGCATCCGGCTTATCACAGGAAGATAATAATGTGGTTGCCACCGAAAAAGCCACATTAAAATCGATATCTGTCAAATGGATAATCCAGTTGTCATTAACAGGATTGCCGGAAGCCTTCAGGGCATCCCGGAAGCCCTTTTCCCTGAGAGGTGAATAGCTGTAGTTTTTGGAAGAATTGATAAAAGCAATCCTCTTCTTCCCTACGGAAAGAAGATAATTCACTGCATTTTTTGCAGAATTATAATCATCCACCACAACATAGGGGATATCCTCATCCTTATTGTATTGAGAACACATAACAATAGGATATTTTATACGGAGGCTGTCAAAAGTTTCTCCTGAAGGGATATTGTGGCAGAATATCACGCCCTGAAATAATTTACTGTTAATCAAATCATCATAAGATGAAGGATTTTCCGCATTTTCGATTTGCTGTAAAAACAGCTGATAGCCTCTGCGTTTGGCTGCTATCTGCATTCCTGCGATGCATTGGCTGTAAAAAGGATTTACGAAATCGGTGAAGCTTGCCAACAGGATTTTGTTGGTATTGCGCTTGATCTGACAGTTCAGCTCTTTCATGGCAAGCAGTACCCGGTTTCGGGTTTCTTCCTTAACGGTTCTTGGCTGGTTAATAACTCTGGAAGCTGTGGCTATGGAAACGCCAGCCTTTTCCGCTATCTGGCTAATGGTAATATTTTGAGAAATTGCCATTTGTATCTCCATTCCGCCGCACGATTAAAAACGGCATCTGTTTGTATGTTCTGTAAAAAGACTAGCATACGTTTGAAAAAAAATCAAATAAAAGTATAAGCTGATAAAGGTATTTTTATTTATTATGTAAAATTTACAGAAAAATATGTATTACTTATGTAAATATTTCAATACAGATAAATTTCCCCATAAAAAGCTTCCATATTCACAGTCAGAAGCTTTTTTATGGGGAAATTTTTACTGCAGATCGGAGAAGGATCAGGTAGATTTTCTTACTATAATATCCGTATTTAAAACGATACGTTTGGAAACCACAGGGATTCCCTCCAGCTGATCGATCAGCAGATTGCTGCTTTGCCACCCCAGCTGGTACATTGGCTGGCTGACTGTAGAAATAGTCGGTATGGTCATATTGCAAAGAGCCACATTGTCAAAGCCCATAACGGCTACGTCCTCCGGAACGGACAGGCCCAGCTGTCCGGCGGCCTTGATAACGGCGCTGGCGAACACATCGGAGATGCAGAACACAGCATCGGGCCGGACTTTCCCTGAAAGCATGTTTAAAGCGGCGGATAAGGCCAGGCTATAGTCCACATCATTTACATGTGTGATAAATTCCGGATAAACAGGAAGACCGGCTTCCTTTAAGGTATCAAGATAGCCGTTTTCCCGGTATAAGGAACAGCTGTAGTCCTGCTGTGAATTCATCAGGGCAATTCGCTTTTTCCCGATTGAAATTAGATAGGAGACAGCGTTTTGAGCTGCCGCATAGTCATCTATTACAACACAGGGGACATCATCAGATATGCTGTACTGGGAACACATGACAACGGGATGCTTTATAAGGATTAGATCCAGAAGCTGCTTATCGGGAAGCGGATGTGTGAATATGATGCCGTGAAACAAGTGATTGTCCAGCAAAAAGTCATAGGATTCTGTTTTGGTGGGATCATCGATCTGCTGAAGATATATCTTATAATTCCGCTTTCTTGCCGCTTCCTGCATTCCCCGAATACAGAGGCTGTAGAAGGGATTGGTAAAATTGGGGAAGGTAGCGAGAAGAAGACGTGTAATATTTTGCTTTGGCTGATAATTCAGTTCCTTCATAACCTGAAGTACCCGGCGCAGTGTCTCCGGTTTAACGGTTTCAGGCTGGTTGATAACCCTGGATGCGGTAGCGGTGGATACGTTCGCAAGCTCCGCAATTTGTTGAATGGTAGTGCCTTTGGAAATTGTCATAAAATCTCCTTTGGAATCATGAAAAAATTTTTTTATGAAAATTATTACATTAATACTATCAGAAAATATAAGGAAAGACAATCTTGTATGATAAATAAAAATTGTGTATGTTACATAAAATAACAATAATTACCTAAATTTTTAAAAAGTAACTAATTTTATAAATAAATAATATTTGTGAATTGGACAAAGTGACAGAAATTTATTGATAATTTTACTCAGTTGATCTGATATAAAATGTAAATATTACGTAAAACATATCAATTAAATGAAAATATTATGATTAATGCATTTCTTTTCTATTCCTGTATTCACTGGGATACATTCCCGTCTGTGCCTTGAATACCCTGCTGAAATAAAACTGATCTGTATATCCGACGTTTTGGCTGATGGATAGAATGTCCAAACCTGTACAGGCTAAAAGCTGTTTGGCACCATTAATGCGAAGCTTTGTAATGAATTTAATAGGAGTTATATTTTTCTCTTTTTTAAAAATTTTGCTGATATAGTCAGGAGTAAAGCCTAAGGAATCAGCTATATCATTTAAGGTTATATTTTCTTTGTAGTTTTTTTTGATAAATTCCTCTACATAATCAGCGATTTCCTGACGGCTCATAGAGGATGCCATGCCGCTGTCCTCCAGCAGAATTTTTCCGGAAGCATCCAACAGAGCTGTTATATGCAGTACACAGGTACGTAATTCATCAAGCTCCAACGGTTTAAGCAGAAAGTCAGATGCCCCATATTTCATAGCCAGTCTGGCAAATTCAAAATCATCATAACCGCTTATTATAACAATTTTAATTTGAGGATAGGCAAAGTATAGCTCCTTAGATAACATCAGACCATCCATGACAGGCATTTTGATATCTGTGAAAACAATATGAGGATTCTGCTGGTCAATTAAAACCAATGCTTTTTCGCCGTCCTCCGCTTCTCCGCAGAACTGAAGAGGAAGATCGAGGCCTTCAATTTTACGAATAATATTCTGGCAGATTAACTCCTCGTCCTCTACTACGATATAACGGTATTTGTTCATGTATGCTTCCCCCTTATCCCATAACTACTGAACATATTATAAATAACTATGTATTCTGATTTCATATAGTTATTTGCCTATTGGAATCTTAATAACAATTTTAGCTCCTGCATTCTGGCTTCCGGTAATCAAAAGATCTGCTTTTTCCCCATACATGAACAACAGGCGCAGGAATACATTCCGGATTCCCAAACCTCCGATTTCTATGGAATAAATATCCTTTGAATGTCGGATTTCATCCAACTGTTTTATTAGTGTTCCCAGGGATTCCTCAGAAAAACCGATTCCGTTGTCACTTACTGATAAACAGCAGAATTGATCTTCCATTGCTGCAGCAATCCGTATGATCCAAGGCGGTGAATTCGGAAATGCATATTTCAGCGAATTCTCAATTAATGGCTGCAAAGTGAGTTTTGGTATTTGAATTTTTTTTAGCTCATCAGGAATATCCAACTGATAATGAAGCTTATCACCGTAGCGGATTTTCATACAGTCCAGATAACTGACGGAATATTTCAGTTCTGTGGCAATGTCCACATTTGCCAGTCCGTCGGAAGAGATGTAACGCAGATAGCGGCACAGATTGCTGCAAAATGTAATGATTTGAGGCGTCATATTGTTTTCCGCCATAATGCTGATATTAGTGAGATTATTATAAAGAAAATGCGGTTTAAGCATGGACTGAGTAGCAAACAGTTTGGCTCTGGCTTCTTCTGCTTTTGCATTGATGATGGACTCTGAGGAATCTTTCAGGGATAAATACATGTCATTATATATTTCAAATAAAGTTTCAATTTCTGCTGTGGTATTCTCCTGGCTGTCGATAAGAAGGGAGGTATCTGAACTAAGAATCTCATCCAGATTTATTTTTTCCAGCTGTGTTTTCAGAGAATTCAGAGGCAGCATCAGGTTTTTGGCTACATGAAAGCAAAGATACATGGAAGCGCACAAAAAGGCGGCGAGGAATCCGGTAAATACAAGCAGGAAAGGATATAGCTTTTCAAAAAGATATCGGGTATTCTGGGTAATAAGAATATTCCAGCCGGATTTTTCTTCTCCCTTCCATGTTAAGAATAATCGGTTCCCGTTTTCATCATAAACAATATTTCCGGTATCCTGATAAACAGTTCCTTCCTGGACGGACTTATAATATCCGGGCGTAGAAGTGTGGGATTTATAGGGATAAATAAGATCACCGCCACTGTTAATAATCTGAACGGACAATTCAGGATTATCCTCGCACAACTCATCCAGATAAGAAAAAAAGATGCTGCAGTCCTGTACAACTTCCACTACGCCCTGAGGCTGATAGGCGGAATCATAATACATACGGTACATGGAAAGGTAATATCGGCTCTTCATATAAGGATTGATTTTAGTAAACTCTTCATTCATAGAAGGCAAACCGATATATTTATAACCATGAAGTGCATTTACCTCTTTATACCAGGGCTGCTGGGTAAGAACAGCCGGTTGGCTGATGCTGAAAGTACCCCAGCCAACCATATAATTGTGGATGGAATATACATTAATTTGTGATACGGTAGAATAAGGGCCGATGATGGAACCTATAACTTTATTCACTTCAGTTATGAGATTCCAGTCGGGTGCCTGCGGATCGATATTATCCATGCAACTTTTCAGAGATTTTGAATAGATGGTATTCATGGAAGCATTGGACAGTTTATCGGTTTCCTGCTCGATATTATTGGCGATAGAGGAAGCCAGAGTGTTCAGATAATCGATCATACGGCGGTATTCATTATGGATATAGAAAAAGCTGAGGATGATAAAACAGAGTATGAGAATGAGGGACATTATGAAGGAGTAATTTTTAAATAATCTGCTTTGCAGAGTGTTTTTCTTTTTCATAATCCTCCCATTGTGGTGGCAAAAATATCCATAACCAAACCGCTTCTGTACATGTACGAAACCTGTCAAATATTATACGATACAAATATGTAAAGGACCTGCCCGGAACTATTCGGGATGTCAGGAACCTTAATATAATATTACAGGAATCAGCTGAAAAATCAAGGAGGGTGTTGTAATGAAAAAGGGAAAAGCGATGATAGTAAGCCTTGCCGTGTGTATGGGTCTGCTGGCGGGATGCGGAAGCACCGGATCCGGCACGGATGCAGATTCAGGCGCGGATACGGTACAGGGAGAGGTACAGAGTACGGAAAGCGGAAAGGAAAAACGCAATATTACACTTACCTTCGGAACCCATCAGTCCGGGCTTCCCACATCGGGAGTGGTTCAGGAGCTGGCAGAGGAATTTGAAGCGGAAACTGGTATTAAGATAGACTTTCAGATTACTCCCGATGATCAGTGGAGAGATTTGCTGAAAACAAAGCTGGACTCCGGTGAGGCATATGACATTATGTGTGTGGATGCAGATCCTTTGAGTTTATACAGCCGGATTAACCCGGAACAAAATTGCGTGGATTTAAGCGATCAGGAATGGGTATCACGGATGGATCCGATTGTCCTTCCGGGAGTATCCTATAATGACAAAGTTTATGGAATCCAGTTCCCCGGGACCAGAGTGTCTGCATGTGTGTATAATAAAGATATTTTTGCAGATTTAGGTTTGGAGGTTCCCAGAACCTATGAAGATTTTAAGGCAGTTTGCCAGGCTATTAAGGATTCTGGGAAGACACCTCTTTATGAAGCCTGCCAGAATGGATGGCATCAGGTTTTGCCGCTGTTTGAAACAGGTTCTTACTATGTGACGCTTTATGATGATCTGTATGACAAACTGAATAAAAATGAAATGAAAATAACCGAGGTTACCGAAATAAGAACCATACTCGGGCAGATGAAAGAATGTGCTGATTTAGGCTATTTTGGTACGGATTTCCTCAGCCAGTCTGTAGAAGGAGGCGTGGATGCTTTTGGAACAGGACAGGCAGCCATGATGTATCAGTCTATGGATTGGATAGATGAAGTAATTAATGCATATCCGGAAATGGACGGAAAACTTGGCATTTTCTGCCTTCCTTGGGCAGATAACCAGTCTGTGAGCGTTAACCCTACAAATAATGCCTACTTTATAAATATAAACAGTAAATACGTAGAAGAATGTAAGGAATTTTTTGATTTCCTGGCGAGACCTGAAAATCTTCAGAAAAGACTTGACGGCGGCGGAATCACTTCTGTCTGCTGGCCTGAAATTGAGTCCAGAGAAAGACCGGAGGTTGTGGAATATATCAATTCCCTTCCTCAAGGTACAGTTATGCAGGTAGGTGTTTCGTATATCGATCCTCAGTGGATGGATGTTGGAAAGGATATTGACGCCATGTACACCGGTACAATGACTCCTGATGAAGTATTCCAGAATATAGAAAAAAGACGAACGGAACAGGCCCAGCTTCAGAAGGATCCGGCATGGGCGGAATAACAGTTGATTATATGGTCCGGTGTGATAAACACTGGGCCATATCCTTTGACAGGGGGTCTGAATAATGAATATGAAAAAAAGATATCCTACCTATATGGCGGCCGGTGCATTCGTACTGTTTGGTGTCCTGGTTTTTCTTCCGGGAATACTCGGAATTTTTTATTCCTTTACAGATTGGAACAGCTATACATCGGAAGTGAATTTTGTTGGTTTGAGAAATTATGCAAAAGCATTCAGCAATACGGAAGGCTATTCCGGATACATCGGGAATACATTGATATTTACCCTGGTAACAACAGCTTTGAAAACCATATTGGGAGTGGGCCTTGCACTTATGTTTAATGGTAAGTGGGTGAAAGGAAACCATGTACACAGAATGATTATCTTTTCTCCCCAGGTAATGTCTTATCTGATAGTGGGACTGGTGTTTAAGAGTCTTTTAAATCCTACCAATGGATTTATCAATAACTTTTTAAGAGGATGCGGACTGGATTTTCTTGCCAAAAGCTGGCTTTCCAATCCCAGACTGGCGTTCGGTACGGTAATTGCGGTAGATATCTGGAAGGGCGTAGGCTATATTATGATGGTAATTATGGCAGGGCTGCAGGTTATTTCGGTTTCTTATTATGAGGCGGCATCCATGGACGGAGCAAGCTTCTGGCAGAAAACCAGACATATTACAATTCCTCTTCTGGCACCGGTGCTGATAAATGCTACGGTATTGAACCTGACTTATGGCTTCCGCGTTTTTGATATTATCTATTCCCTGACCAACGGAGGACCAGGACATGCCACTGAAGTATTGAATACGGCTGTATATTCTGAATTTGCAAAGGGAAATTACGCAATGGGTACTACCCTATCCAGTATATTGTTCATCTTCGTCATGGGAATCTCTTATTTCCTGTTGAAAGCACTTGAAATGAAGGAGGAAGACTGATGAGAAGCCGAGGCAGAATAACCGCATTAATACTGAATCTGACAGCAATTATTTTAAGTCTTATTTTTATTATACCCATGGTTGTAATCTTTATTAACTCTTTCAAATCTCCGGCTGAATCCAATACGATGTCCATGAGACTTCCAACAGAGTGGATGTTTGAAAATTATTCTGTAGTAGTGGAACGGGGGAAGGTATTTGCATCCTTTCTGAACAGTTTCTGCTATGCCGCATGCAGCGCAATCCTTATTGTTGTTCTGGTAGCAATGGCAGCATTTGTATTGTCCAGGAACCGGTCCGGAATCAATCGTTTTATCTATTATTTTATTATATTGGGCATTGCCATGCCGGTGAGCAACGTTCCCTTGATGAAAGTCATGAAAGCATTACATATTATTAATACAAGGCCGGGAATTATCCTGCTATATGCTGCGATTAATATTCCTATCAGTCTGTTTATTGTTTATGGGTTTGTGGCATCCATTCATAAGGAAATTGATGAAGCGGCGATTATTGACGGATGCACTCCCATCCAGCTTTTTACCAGGGTTATTATCCATCTGCTCAAACCCGCGCTTGTGACCATATTCGTATTAAACTTTATGGGGGTTTGGAATGACTTTACCATGCCATTGTATTATCTGAATAATTCCCGTAAATGGCCTATGACTCTGGCTGTTTACAATTTTTTCGGTATGTATGAAAGGCAGTATAATCTGGTATGCGCAGATATTGTTCTCACGATGTGTCCGGTTTTGCTTATATTTATATTGGGACAAAAATATATTGTGGGGGGTATTTCTACCGGGGCGGTAAAAGGGTAACGAACTGAAAAATTTATTTATTAATGATAATTCAAAAGACAACGGTTCATAGAGCAGCTGTCTTTTGAATGTTTTTATATATTGACAATATGGTATATATGCCATATTATATATATATATATCATGAAGAAAGGAGGCAAAGGATGCCTCAATTTACAGTAGAGTTTTTTGAAGAAATAAATGGGGAAAAACCAGTAGAAAAATTTATGATGGAATTGGACGTTAAAATGCGTGCAAAATTGGTCGGTTTGCTACAAATATTGCAAGAAAAAGGTAATCTTTTAAGGGAGCCATATAGCAAACATCTTGATGACGGTATTTTTGAAATTCGAGGAAAAGTTGGGACAAATATAACAAGAGTATTATATTTTTTTTATTATGATAATAAAATTATATTAACAAATGGATTTGTTAAAAAAACTAATAAAACACCTGTAAATGAAATAAAGTTGGCAAAAATGAGAAGAAAAGTATATTTGGATAGAATGAAGTAAATATTGAAAGATAGGCCCTTTTAAATATCCTAGGTGTTTCCGTGTTAACTTGCGCAGATAGGAGTAATTATGAAAACATTAAATGAATTTATGAATGAGCAATTAGAAAATACAGAATTTAAGAAAGAATATGAAAAAATACAACCGGAAATGGATGTCATACGGGCAATCGTGGATGCAAGAATCGCTCAAAATCTTACACAAAAAGAACTGTCTGAAAGAACAGGAATAGATCAGGCTGATATTAGTAAGCTGGAAAATGGAACAAGAAATCCAACATTAAATCTGCTAAAAAGACTTGCTGATGGTATGGGGATGTCTTTAAAGATTGAGTTTGTGCCAAAGGCAAAGGTATGATCTGGTGACAGCAGATAAATTATGAGACAGAATGTAAATTATATTTTTTACTGCCCTATAGCTGTGGGTATAGGGCAGTAAGTGATATTACTAATTAAAAATATGGTAAGAACTACTTATAAGAATCAGCCTTTGTATAAATCCCTGTTTACCAATATCTCACGGTAACCTGCTCCCAACAGCCGGCTGCCGTTTTTCATACAGGGACGGAAATGTCCGGGCAGAATAATGTCACAGGAAAGTTCTGCCATCTTTTTCAAAGAATGACAGTAAGCTTCATAACAATATCTTTCATCAACCCGAATTCCCAGTACCGGGGTATAGATATCTGTTCCAGTCTGCAGAAAATCACCTGTTACCAATACACTTTTTCCCTTCCATTCAAAGCCATAAGCCATGCTACCGGGGGTATGTCCGGGGACAGAATAGCATTTTATGGAAATGCACCCGGTATTTATTTCGTCTCCTCCGGAGAGTCTTTGTATACCGGAGCAGACAGGAAAAGGGAAGCCATAGCAATAAGATATCGTACCGGAAGAACCGCTTTCCACAGCAGCAGCATCCGCTTCCGACATGAAAATCTGTGCGCCAAGTTCTGCATAATATGCGGCGTTCCCTGTATGATCAAAATGTGAATGAGTAAGAAAAACATGGCTGATTTTATAAGCGTCCAGCCCCCATACGGAGAGATTCTCTCCTATAATCCTCCGATCGGTTTCATCCAGGCCGGTGTCGAAGAGGATAAGCTCCTGTTTATTGGGGAAGGACAGTGCATAGACATTCTGGTGGCTTCCGTAGCAGGGGCCGCACAGCTGGTATAAATCCGGCAATAACATCATGAGCTTTTTCTCCTTTATGTACATGACATAGTATATAGATTTTATTCTAGCCCTTAACAGCACCTGCGGCAAGTCCTTCTGTAATTTGCTTTGAAAAGATGACGAAAAGAAGGATGATGGGCAGAATACCAATTACAACGCCCAGCATACGCGCACCGTAGTTTGCTACAAACATATTACCGATAGAAGCAATGACAAGAGGGACAGTGTACATTTTAGGATTATTAATCATAATCATGGGAAGCAGATAACTGTTCCAAGACTGCAGGAAGGATATAATGCTTAAAGTGAAAATGGCAGGGCGTATAATAGGCAATACCAGACGTATAAATACTCCCATATCATTACAACCGTCAATCCGACCGCTTTCTACTAACTCGTAAGGAAAGGCATCTTTCATGTATTGGGTCATCCAAAATACTCCAAAAGCATTGGCTATGTTGGGCAGGATTAGAGGAAGAAAGGTTTTGGAAAGATGGAGTATGCGCATTTCCCATGCAAAAGCTACCAAGCCTACTTCCATGGGAACCATCATAGTCATCAGAACAATCTGAAACAGAAGATTTTTGTGTTTGAAATTATACTTGGCAAAAGCAAAGCCTGCCATTGCACTGAATAGTACAGTAAGAACAGTGCTGGATACAGCGACAATCAGGCTGTTTAAAACAGAACGAAAATAATCGGCTTCCAGAATTGTCCGGAAATTATCATGCAATGCATTACCCAGCCGGAAGGTAACACCTGAAAAAATCATTTGATTGTCCTGAGTTGACATGACAAACATCAGGATAAAAGGAAGAATGCTGATGGTGGCAATAATGATCATGATGAAATTAATGATAATAGAAAGAGGTTTTTGATTCTTTTCTCGTTTTTGCATGGTTATTCCTCCTTATTCCTGTTAATGATAGAAAAATACAGGAATGAGAATATGAGTATTACCACGAACATGGCATAACCGGTGGCAGCTCCATATCCACTTTGACCGGATACAAAAGCTGTATCCAGAAATTTCATATTCATTGTCTGAGCGGCATTGCCGACGCCCCCTTTATAATCTCCGAAAAGCATTAACGGTTCTTCAAAAATTTTAAGGCAGCCAATAATACCAATAGTAGTCTGAAAGACAATAATTGGTTTCATAATGGGAAGAATTACATAAATAATGGCTTTTGGAGAGGATGCTCCATCAACCTTTGCCGCATCATAAATTTCGCTGGATATTCCTTGTAAACCGGAAAGATATATTATAGCAACATAACCAATATATCGCCAGTTTGTAATGAAGGCAACGAGAGGCTTGGCAATGGCAGAATTATGGAGCCAGTCTATATTGCTGCTGATAATTCCCCATTGTCTGAGCATTACGTTTACAATACCGAAATTCTGATCAAGCATAGTAGAAAAGATAATTCCAATAGCGATGGGGGCGGTTACGTAAGGAAGAAACATTGCATTTCTAACATAAGAATTCCCCCATTTGATAAAGCCATAATTTAGCAGAAGGGCGACTATTAATCCCAAAGTCTGAATAGGAATCATTGCTTCCAGGACGAGTATAATACTATTGAGAAGCGAACGATAAAATGCCGTATCTTTTAAAAGCGATGCATAATTTCGAAAACCGATGAATTCCATCGGTCCGAATCCTTTCCATTTTGTGAGACTGATATAGAAACTGAACAAAATGGGAAAAAGATTAAAAATAAAGTATGTTATAAAAAATGGCAGGATGAATATAATCGGCCAGCTTATTTTTCGTTTTCTTTTCATTGAAACCTCCTCAGAGAAAAGGCCTGCAGCCGGAAAATGTATGGCAGCAGGCCTTTTTGCTATTTCTGATAGTCGGGATTTGATGAAATCAGATCCTCTTCCACCTTGTTCGCAAGTTCCTCCGCAGTTCCAGAATCCAGAGACTGGGCGAAAAATGACATGCTGTTATAAAACATAGAATCATCGGATAAAGGCCTGAGAACGGTCATTTCATCCATTTCTTTAAGATAAAAGTCAGTTACATTCTGGTTATCGAAAAATTCATTGGGTTTATACAGGTAATCGGAGGAATATGCAGTTTTTACTCCAGGATAAAAATGAATAAGTTCGTATTTATTCTGAGCTCCCTGAGGAGATAGTTCATATCTCATCCATGCAGCAACTGCATCTTTGTTTTTGCTCTGATTATACATGCCCCACCAGATACCGCCCCAGTTATATGATCCGCCTGGTACTGAGGCTACACCCCAGTTGCCGCTGCCGTCCGGATCATTGGGCTCGATAACAAAGCTTTGAAACCAACAGGAGCCGGGATAACATAACACATTTCCCTGAGCAAAGGATGCATTCCAGGCAGGGGTCCATATATCCATACCGCCATCAATATTGGCAGCCTTTACTTCCTTGAGGAGATTAAAGGTTTCTGTGAAATTCTCAGAGACCATTAATTTATCACCATCTTTCCATTTTAGACCGGTCTGATTTACCATGGGATAAACAAGGGAATCCATACCCGGAATCATGCTAACACTGCCGCCGGATTTGGAAACCACATCCTTTCCGACTTTGATGAAATCCTGCCAGGTAGGCATCATTGCGGAGATTTCATCAGGATCATCCGTTCCAAGATATTCCTTTGCAAGATCCCTTCTATAGAATAATCCTCCGGGACCTGCAGTATTAGGGATCCCGATGAAGGTTCCGTCATTGTCGGTACCAATTTCTGCCAGATAAGGAATTAATAATTCCTGATCTATGTTATATGGTTCTGCACTAATATCTTCGCAGATACCCATTTCATAGAATTTACCTACCATTCCTATTTCCATAGCAAGGATATCAGGAACTTCGCCGCCGCTGGTAAGCGCAGTTTGTAGTTTTTGGAGATAATCTTCTGCAGAAGCGATAGTAACGAAGTCAAAAGTTACATTAGGATAGACATCTTTCATTTTTTCTACCATTGTGAAAAAATTGGGATCCCAGCTCCAAAAAAGAATGTTTCCGGTTATTTCATCAGGTGATTTCCCATTAACATAGAAATATTCGTCATCAGCCGGGATATAATCGGTCGAACCGGCGGTTTCGGCTTCTGAAACGAGAGACTGGGATTGCGTTTCTGCTGAGTATTGAACTTCTTTAGTCTCCTGTATGGAAGCCTGAATTGAAGGTTCGGATGACGCAGTATTTCCGCAGCCGATACAGGTGAAAGCCATAATAACGAAGGCAATGGAAAAGGACAGAATTCGTTTATAAATTTTGTTTCTCATAAAAACCCTCCTATAAGTTTAAGAGATAAAGGCGCCTTAGTGATAATTCCATTATACTTGCCACTGTTTTTATTCCTAGACGACTATGTTATTATTTTTTAAGAGATATTAGGATGAGAGATTATCTTTAAACTGATAGGGACTGAAACCGGTCATTTTTTTAAATATTTGTCCAAAATACTGTACGCTTCCGAAACCGCACATCTCTGCTATGGTGTATACCTTCAGATTACTGGTTAAAAGTAATTTTTTTGCTTTTTTCAAACGGTACTGAATTAAGTAGTCACTGATATTCTGCCCTGTTTCTTTCTTAAAGGACTGACTTAAGTAAATTCTGCTGATTCCAGCATATTCTGCAATATCCTCTAAAGTAATCGCCCTTGAGTAATTTGTTTTAATATAATCGACGGCAGCAAGAATTTTAGTACTGCAGCCTAAGAATTCTGTATCTTCACCAAGCATTTCCTGGGCTTCTTCGTAAGCTTCTTTCAAATCATTCCAATCTGAATACGCATGACAACTGATACCAGATATCCAACTGATATTTCGGGATTCAAAAAATTGATATAGATGACTGAGTATATTTTTTATTTCTGTTTTCAAGCTTGCGATACTTGTCTGATTGTCTCCTGCAAAAATAAGAGAAAAATTATTTCCTTCCTCTTTCAGTAATAAAAGCTGGCAGGGTGTTTGACCGGAATAACTGTGATGGATATAATCAGTAAAACTCTGGGTATCCTGTTGTGACAATATATGCTGCTTATGAGAGGATAGTTGAAAACAGGCGATCATATAGAGTGATTTCAGTTCAGGGATAATATCATTGTCAATATAATTATTCAATTCATCTTTGCTGACATTATTGTTTATAATTTTAAGAAAAATTTCCTGTCGCAATATCTTTAAACCTTCGCCTGTAGTTTGTTCCTTTAAGAATATAGAATCCAGCTTATGCAGAAGTTCTACAAGATCTGATTCTTCATAGGTATGCTTCAGAAGATAATCGATTGCGCCTAGCCGCATGGCTTCTCTAACATAATCAAATTCATCATAACAACTCATTACAATAACTTTGGCAGGTTCATTTATGTCCTTTAGATGGCGAAGAAGCTCCAGGCCATCCATAACAGGCATTTTAATGTCTGTTATTATTACATCAGGATGAAGTGATGATATAATTTTCAATGCCTGCTCTCCGTTAGAGGATTCTCCGCACAGACGGTACCCATAATTTTCCCAGGTAATACTTGTTTTAAGACTCTGCCGGGACAGAAGTTCATCGTCAACAATAAATACTGTTTTCATTATAGCCCTCCTCTTTCATAACGGGTATTTTCATCTGAACATGAATACCGCCGGATGGATTAGTACTTAGATTAATCCCAAATTTATTCGAAAAATTTATTTTGATTCGATGGTTAATATTTTCAATTCCTATATTTTTAAGCTTGCGTACCTCAAAGGAATCTGAACTGTATTCCTGATACTGATCGTTTTCCAGAAGATTATTTAATGATGATATTTTTTCTTTGGACATACCTACCCCATTATCATAAATATTAATCAGTATAAATGTTTCCATCTTTGAAAGAACAACTGTTATTTGCCCATGCCCTTTTGGGAGAATACCATGAAATAATGCATTTTCAATAAGCGGTTGAATAGAAAAACGCGGAATCAGATATTCTGTAATGTCGGGAGAAGTAATTTGACATTGATAATAAACCACTTCTTCGCCATACCGTACTTTCTGTATATGAAGATAATCAGCAACCAGTTCCAATTCCTGGGAAATGGTTATAAACTTATCGGATGAAAGGCTTGCGCTGCTCAGGTGGATTAATGAAACAGTAATGTCACGAATATCAGGAGTGTTATGCAGCTTTGCCAGATAACGTATGGAATTTAGGGTATTGTACAAAAAATGAGGATTAATCTGGGCCTGTAGAGCGTAGAGTTCTGCCTGCCTTTTGCTGCGTTCTTTAGTTTTTACCTGTGTTATTAAGTTGCGTATCTGGGTTAACATGGAATTGTAACCATCAATAAGTGAAAGTAGTTCATCCTGATTATGATAGGATACAAAGCTGTCTAAATTCCCGTTTTCTACTTCTTTCATAGATGAAATCAGCATACCTATAGGTTTATATAAAGAGTTAATAATAGGGCGGCTAATGATAATAGCAGCAAAAATACAAACGATAAACAAAATTAGAGTCAGGCTCATTTGTATGATGATGGATTGGGCAAACATATGATAAGGAATAAGAGCACAGAAGGTCCAGCCTGTTAAGGCTGAGGTTTCTGTCAGGCAAAGGAATTTTTCATGATTTATGGATATGGTTTCATCCATAGAGGGGAAGGGATATGTAACAGCATCTAAAAAAGCTTGATCGTTAAAGGAATAAGTCCCTGAACGAGATAAAAGCTTATTTTTATTGTCAAGAAGAAAGATTTCACCTTTCATAGGTAGAGAAAAGTCATATAAAACCTGATTAATGACCCGGGTATCAATATCGATAATAAGACGTCCGAGTTTTTTGTTACCTGAATAAAGAGAATAGATGTTTTTGGCAAAAGAAATGACCGGTATATGCTGGCTTATATAGGGAGCATCATGAATATCTGATAGGTTCAGACTGCCATTGTCGGTATCCTCATTAATGATAGGAACCACCATTCCTTGTAGAGAATTATCCAGTATCTGGTTATCCAGATTTACGAGATATACTTTGGGGATATATGGTCTGGTAGAGGAATAACGTTTGATAGTCTGTTCCACAGAGCGAAGGAGAGACTTAGTTTCCAGACTGTTGTATTCTATTTTTTCAGTTAAAGCATTTTGAATCGGAGTTTCGGGTAAAATACCGGAAGCCAGGTTATTGATGTCTTCAAAAAAGTAGTCAATATTGGAAAGCCCAAGGCGTAGGGACTCATGAACAGAATCAGATAAATTTTCTTCAAGTACAGTATAGGTTTGATAAGTGTTTGCAGCTTGCAGAATAGCTAAAGCCGAAATAAGTAATGCAGAAAATGACAAAATCATTTTACGACGTAATGATGTGATATGAAGATATTTTTTAAATACAGAACGCATAGAAGTTCCCCCTTTAAAAAAAATTGTAACAACAAATTTGTAGAATTTTACATAAGTATAGCACATGGAAAATGAAATGGGCATGTAAAAGTAAATATGGTATTATATGGGAGTAATGGTTGATGAGGAACTTTTGACCATGAGATGTGTACAGAGTATAGGGAATGTTTGAATAACCGAAACTGAAAAGCTATACGGAGAAAAAATAAAGTGAAAATCTATATTACAGGTTCAGTGGCAAGCGGGAAATCCACCTTGGCGCGGCGTATTTCACAGATAACAAAGATACCCTGCTATCATTTGGATGAAGTGGTCCATATTCCGGCGCCTGAAGAAGCATCGGGGAATAAGAAACGTCCAATTGAAGAAAGAGATGCATTATTTCATGATATTCTGAACAGCCCCGATTATGTTATGGAGGATGCCGGACGGGTTTGTTTTGCAGAAGGGATGCGTCAGGCCGACATAGTGATTTTACTTGAAATCCCCCTTTTCATCAGGAAGAAAAGAATAATAACCCGTTGGCTGAAGCAGAAAACAGGGCTTGAAAAGTGCATATATAAACCAACACTTTCTATGCTCCGGGCCATGTTCCAATGGGTGGGGGATTATGATTCAGGAGCAGATGGTACGAAGGCGCTTGCCGCACAATTTGATGAAAAGAAGGTTGTTCTGCATAATAACAAAGAGATAAAAGCATACCTGAAAACGCTCTCAGATAATCCGTCTCATAAATCCACAAAGGAAGAAAGGGAAATTTAAATATGGAAAACACGCCTGAAATCAGAACCTCCCGTCTTTTGCTCCGTCGTTTTACACCAGAGGACGCGGAAGCCTTTTACCAGATAATTAGCGATAAAGAGGTAAATACCTTCCTTCCATGGTTTCCCATGCAGTCCTTAGAGGAAGCAGCTGCGTTCCTGCAGGAAAAATACCTGAAAAGCTATGAGAAACCGGAGGGTTTCCGATATGCTGTCTGCCTTCTTAATGAAAATGTTCCCATAGGCTATGTAAATATAGACGAGGAAAAAAGCCATGATTTAGGCTATGGGCTGAGAAAGGAATACTGGAATCAGGGAATTGTGACAGAGGCTTGCCTGTCGTTGATCAGCCTATTGAAAGAAGCCGGCATTTCCTATATTACAGCGACACATGACAGGAATAATCCAAGAAGCGGAAAGGTAATGAAAAAGATAGGAATGACCTATCGTTATTCCTATGAAGAGCAGTGGCAGCCCAAAAATATACGGGTTACCTTCCGCATGTATCAGCTGAACCTGGATGGACAGGAGGCCCGGGTATATCAGGAATATTGGGATAAGTATCCAAACCATTTTATAGAAGAAATTTAAATCCGGTTTCCGTCGGTTCCCCGTATGGGGCAATCCGGATAAATCACCACTTCAGGCTTGTCATACGGTATTTTTCGCTGTATTCTATAATGAAGTTGGAGGAAACCAGATGAAATTTTTATTAACGGCAGTGAATGCGAAGTATATCCATTCCAATCCTGCCATATACAGTTTGCGTGCCTATAGTGTTCAGAAGGATTCTGAACTTGAGAAAAATATTGAACTTGCAGAATATACCATAAATCAGCCCTTCCAGGATATCCTGGCGGATATTTACAGAAGGAAACCAGACTGTATCGCGTTTTCCTGTTATATATGGAACTGGGAAATAATCAGGGATATCGTCCGGGAACTGGCAAAAATTCTTCCCGATGTCCCTGTTTGGCTGGGAGGGCCGGAGGTATCCTATAATGCGGAGGAAATCCTGGAAAAGCTGCCTTTTCTTACCGGAATTATGGTTGGCGAAGGGGAGGAGACTTTCCGGGAACTGCTTTGCTATTACCGTAATGGCAGCACAAAGGAAACCGCAGATCTTGAAAAGATAGCAGGTATTGTGTTCAGGCGCCATGCCGGTATATGCCGTACAGGGGAGCGGAGGCTTACTGATATCAGCGGACTTCCCTTCTTTTATAATGAAGAGGATATCGGGGATTTTCATAACCGCATCATTTATTATGAATCCAGCAGAGGCTGCCCGTACCGGTGCAGCTACTGTCTCTCCTCCATTGATAAAACGGTACGTCTGCGCAGCCGGGAGCTAGTGGAAAAGGAGCTTCAGTTTTTCCTGGACAAAAAGGTCCCCCAGGTAAAGTTTGTGGATCGAACGTTTAACTGCGATCATAAGCATGCCATGGGCATTTGGAAATATATAAAAGAACACGATAACGGAATTACCAATTTCCATTTTGAGATATCGGCGGATATTCTGAAGGAAGAGGAGCTTGCGATTCTGCAGTCCCTTCGTCCGGGTCTGGTTCAGCTGGAAATCGGGGTACAGTCCACGAACCCCAGAACGATTGAAGAAATCAGGCGCAGCATGGACTGGGAACGGCTTCGGCAGATTGTTGCCGCTCTCCGGGAAAAAGAAAATATCCATATCCATCTCGACTTGATTGCAGGGCTTCCTTATGAAGATATGGAGAGCTTCCGCCATTCCTTTAATGAGGTATATGCCTGCAGGCCGGAGCAGCTGCAGCTGGGATTTTTGAAGGTTCTGAAAGGTTCTTATATGCATGAGAAGGCTTCTGAATATGAGATCCATTATACAGATAAGCCTCCTTATGAAGTCCTTTTTACCAAATGGCTGCCCTATGACCAGGTATTAAAGCTGAAAAAAGTGGAGGAAATGGTGGAGCTTTATTACAACAGCGGCCAGTTTGTCCATACTCTTCCTGTTTTGGAAAAAGCGTTCTCGGATCCCTTCTGCCTGTATGAACGGCTGGCGGAATATTATGAGGAAAAAGGGTATTTTATAAATAATCCGGCAAGGGGATACCGTTATCAGGTGCTTCTGGATTTTGCCGTTTCAGCGGAGCCGGAAAAGGAGGAGCTGTACAGGCAGCTTCTGACTTTGGATATGTATCTGAGAGAAAATATGAAGAGCCGTCCGGCCTTTGCCCTCACACTCCTGGAAAATCAGGAGATAAAAGAAAAAATAAATGATTTTTACCGAAGGGAAGAAAAAAATCCCACATGCCTGACCGAATATGTACAGGATGGCTGCACGTCCCGCCAGATGGCCCGTATGACCCATATTGAATGTTTTACACTGCCGGTCTGGGAAAAGGAGCCTTTGGAACATAATAACGAAACTGCCATTTATTACCTTCTGTTCGATTACAGGAAAAGAAACCCTTTAAACCAGGAGGCGTATACCATATTGCTTCCTTTGACATAATGGAGAGTAAGTAATGAAACAAAAAGAACGAATTGAAACGATTCTCGGACTGCTGGATCAGCATTATGGTACGGATATTATCTGCTATCTTGACCATGAAAATGCATGGCAGCTGCTCATCGCCACTATTTTAAGCGCGCAGTGTACGGATGCCAGAGTCAATGTGGTGACAAAGGATTTATTCCGGAAATATACCGGCGTTGAGGCTTTTGCAAAGGCGGATTTAAAGGAGCTGGAACAGGATATCCGTTCTACCGGTTTTTATCATAATAAGGCAAAAAATATCATTGCCTGCTGTCAGGATCTGGTGAATAAGTTTGACGGGCAGGTGCCGGAATCCATAGAAGATCTGACTTCTCTTGCCGGAGTGGGAAGAAAGACAGCTAATGTAATCAGAGGAAATATTTATAATGAGCCGAGTATCGTTGTGGATACTCATGTAAAAAGAATATCCTTTCGCCTGGGGCTGACAAAAGAAGAGGATCCGGTAAAGGTGGAATTTGATTTAATGAAGGCTCTGCCCAAGGATCACTGGATACTCTATAATCTGCAGATCATTGCTTTGGGCAGGGAAATCTGCAAAGCGCCCACCGCAAAATGTGAGGAGTGTTTTTTGACCGAATACTGTCCATACTATAAAAAGAACGCCGGCAAACAGGCGCGGGCGAAGAAAAAATCAGGTGCCGGTAAATGAGCGGCCCGGTGAAGGATTATGTCTGCCTGGATTTGGAAACCTCCGGGCTTTATCCTAAATACGATAAAATCATCGAAATCGGAGCCGTGAAGGTGAAAAACGGTCAGATTACCGACCGCTTCCGGTCTTTGGTTAATCCGGGACGGAAGCTGACGGAAATCACAACAGCAATTACGGGAATACATGACGGAGATTTGGTATCCGCACCGGATATTATGGAAATCCTTCCTTCTTTCCTGTCCTTCAGTGAAGCTTTGCCGCTGCTGGGTCACAGCATCCTTTTTGATTATTCATTTATTAAGAAAGCGGCGGTAAATCAGGGATTGTCCTTTGAACGTGAGGGGATAGACACACTGAAGCTTGCAAGGAAATTTCTCCCGGATCTGGAAAGCCGGGCTCTGGAAAATTTATGTGTTCATTTTCATATCCCCCATACGGCTCACAGGGCGTTGGGAGATGCGGAAGCGACACAGCAGCTGTATGTAAAGCTGTGTGAACTGTTTTGGAATGAAAAGGATTTTGCCCCCCGGCAGCTGGTTTATAAGGTGAAAAAAGAAGGACCCGCCTCAGGTGCACAGAAGGAGAGGCTGTACAGGCTTGCCGCCGTCCACAAGCTGGAACTGGATGCGGATATAGAAAAAATGACCAAGAACGAAGCCAGCCGTACCATCGACAAAATCCTGGCGCAATACGGGAAATTAACGGAACATGTGGAAAAACCCTGAAAAACAGCGGTTTGAACGGGATTTTCTGTGGCTTATTTCCGCTTATCTTTGCTTGCAAAAACAGAAGCTTTCATATATAATAATCATCTGAACAGTTAGGGTTGCATATGGTTTTTTCAAACAGGATAAAATCATGTGAAAATGTCGGGAGGCATAAAAATGTTTAATTTGAATAATAAGAAAACACAAAAAGTAATTTCATCAGTCATCATCATTTTACTGGTGTTGGCGATGGTAGTGCCCACACTTCTGTATTTTCTGTAAGGATAGGAGCAGCATATGAAGAAATGGATTTGTTTACTGGCGTTTGTATGTACTCTGGGTGTGGCTGTGCTTGCGGCAGGTATCCATTCCAAGGCGCAGGCAAAGCCGGATGATACGATACTGGAAGGCGTATATGCAGGTGAGATTTCACTCTCCGGTATGACAAGGGACCAGGCGAAGGCGGCTATTCAGTCTTATGTGGATTCGCTGGGAAGCAATACGATTGTTTTAAATGTCATGGACGGCAACACCGTGCCTGTTACGGCTTCCGAGCTCGGACTGAGCTGGGGGAATCCGGAGCTGGTAGAGGATGCGGTCAATCTGGGAAAATCTGGGAACGTGGTAGTGCGTTACAAAGCGCTGAAGGATCTGGAGCATCAGAACAAGGTATATGATATCGCTTTCTCTTTTGACAAAGAAGCGATTACATCCGTTGTGGAAAATAAATGTGACGCTTTTAACGTGGAAGCGATCGATGCCCATTTGAAAAGAGTGGACGGTTCTTTCGTCATCGAGGACGGACAGACCGGTATCGTTGTGGATAACACGGCTTCTGAAAACGCTATTTATGAATATCTTACCACACAGTGGAAGGGCGGCGATACATCCGTTGATCTGGTGGTGACGGAAGAGGTGCCTAAGGGGAATGCAGAGGAACTGACCAAGGTTAAGGATGTTCTCGGTACCTTTACCACCAGCTTTTCTTCCTCCGGCCGGGACAGAAGCGCCAACGTAACCAATGGCTGCAATCTGATAAACGGGGCCACTTTATTTCCCGGTGAAACCTTTTCCACCTATGAAGCGGTAAGTCCGTTTACGGAAAGCAATGGTTATTACATGGCGGGCTCTTACCTTAACGGCCAGGTAGTAGACAGCATAGGCGGCGGTATCTGCCAGGTGTCCACCACTCTTTACAATGCTGTGCTGAAGGCCGAACTTCAGGTAGAGGAAAGGCATAACCATTCCATGATCGTCGGTTATGTAAAGCCTTCCATGGATGCGGCGATTGCCGAATCGGCCGGAAAGGATTTCCGATTTGTCAACAATACAGGTTATCCTATTTATATCGAGGGATATACCAGCAATAAAAATATTACCTTTACCATTTATGGTGTGGAGACAAGAGATCCGGGCCATGTGGTGACTTATGAAAGCGAAGTGCTGGAAACTATCCAGCCGAATTCTGAAACCATTAACCAGACATCCTCACAGCCTATCGGTTTTGTGGATGTACAGTCCGCCCATATCGGCTATAAGGCCAGACTGTGGAAAATAGTTACGGAAAATGGCGTGGAGGTCAGCAGAGAGCAGATCAACAGCAGCAGCTATAAGATGGTTCCCCGTACGGCTACCGTAGGGGTTGCCACAAACGACAGCAACGCTTATAATGAAATGCAGGCGGCCATAGCCACAGGAAGCATCGATCATGTAAAGAGTGTGGCGGCAGCGCTGAAGTCCGGGCAGAGTACCGCTCCGGCTGATAACGGAGGAATGGATCCTGCGTTAGCGGCTATATTGGCAGGAAAATCACCGGAGGAGCAGGCTGCTATCATCCAGCAGTATAACGAACAGCTGGCCCAGCAGCAACAGCAGGCGGGACAATAGAAGCAGGGCAATAACAGAAACAGGAGCACGGAATGAAGATTGGCAAGGTGCCCGAGAGCGTCCTGAAACGCTCGATATTAAGACAACTGAAAACCCGCAGGGGTGAAATCATATTTGGCGCAGGTCTGGGGGAGGACTGCGCCATTTTGGCGCCTGGAGACGGGGAAGTGGTGCTGTTTTCTTCCGACCCTGTGACCGGTACGGGAAAAGATGTGGCATACTACGGAATCCATGCATCAGCCAATGATATCGCGGCGGCAGGAGGAGAGCCGGTAGCGGTATTGCTGACCCTTCTTTTACCCCCTTCCTGTGAAGAAAAGGAATTGAAGGCAATCATGGCTCAGGCGGAAGAAACCTGTGCCTCTTTACATATACAGATAGCGGGCGGACATACAGAGGTTACCGATGCGGTAAACAGGATTGTCCTTACGGTTACCGCGATAGGAAAAGCGGCAGCGGGCGCACCGGTGGCAACCGGTACGGCAAAGCCGGACGGGGATATTGTGGTTACCAAATGGATCGCCCTGGAGGGAACCTCCATTGCGGCGAAGGAGAGGGAAGAGCAGCTGCGCAGGCGTTTTCCTGCTTATTTAGTGGAGGCAGCCAAGGGCTTTGATAAATATCTTTCCATCATTCCGGAGGCCGCAGTCGCCGGAAAGTCCGGCGTTTGGGCCATGACAGACGTGACCGAGGGCGGTATATTCGGTGCGCTCTGGGAGATGGCGGAAAGTTCAGGCGTCGGACTGGAAATAGATTTGAAAAAACTGCCCATCCGGCAGGAGACAGTGGAGATCTGCAATCTTCTTGACTTGAATCCCTATGAATTGATTTCAGGAGGCTGTCTGCTGATTGCAGCGGAAAATGGCGCGGATCTGGTGCGCAGGCTGGAAGAGGAAAATATCCCGGCCACGGTAGTGGGAAGAACTACCGGCGGAAAGGATCGGATCATCAGGAACGGAGAGGAAAAGCGTTTTCTGGAACCGGCAAAACCGGATGAGTTATATCAAATATAGTAAGCCGGCCTGGCAGCGGGATCGGCAGACAGGAGTAATAGTATGAGAGAACTGAGAGAACAGTTGTTGGGAATTATTGAAAAAAACAGCCGCATTGATTTAAAGGAGCTGGCTGTTATTCTTGGAGTGGAAGAAGTCGATGTGGTGAACGAGCTGGCAGCGATGGAGTCGGAAGGAATTATCTGCGGCTACCATACGCTGATTGACTGGGATAAGACCAGCCTGGATAAAATATCCGCACTGATCGAAGTGCGTGTAACTCCTCAGAGAGGGCAGGGCTTTGACAATATTGCGGAGAGGGTTTATAAATACCCTGAGGTGAATGCCGTATATCTTATATCCGGCGGCTTTGACCTTCTTGTAACCCTGGAGGGCCGCAACCTGAAGGAAATATCCAGCTTTGTTTCTGAGAAGCTTTCCGCGCTGGACGGTGTGCTCAGCACAGCAACCCACTTTATACTGAAGAAATATAAAGATCACGGAACGATTCTTGCTAAAAAATATGAAGATTCAAGGGAGAAAATTACACCATGAGAAATCCATTGTCCGATAAAATCGTAGATATCAAACCGTCGGGCATTCGGAAGTTTTTTGACATCGTGAGTGAAATGGAGGACGCCATTTCCCTTGGGGTGGGAGAACCCGACTTTGATACCCCCTGGCATATCCGGGATGAGGGTATCTATTCCCTGGAAAAGGGAAGAACCTTTTATACCTCCAATGCAGGATTAAAGGAATTAAAGGTTGAAATATGCAATTATTTAAAGCGCCGCTTCGATCTTACATATGATTATGCCAAAGAGGTGCTGGTTACCGTAGGCGGATCGGAGGCCATTGATATTGCCCTTCGCACTATGGTAAATCCGGGGGATGAGGTACTGATCCCTCAGCCCAGTTATGTTTCATACGAACCCTGCGCCATCCTGGCCGATGCGGTGCCTGTAATTATTAACCTGAAGGCTGAAAATGAATTCCGCCTTACGGCACAGGAGCTGCGGGATGCCATAACGGATAAGACCAAGGTCCTGGTGCTTCCTTTCCCCAATAACCCGACGGGAGCCATTATGGAAAGGGAAGATCTGGAAGCTATCGCGGAAGTAATCCTGGAAAAGGATCTGTTTGTCATTTCCGATGAAATATACGGAGAACTGACCTACAAAGAAGATCATGTTTCTATTGCCAATATACCAGGAATGCAGGAAAGAACCATTCTCATCAACGGTTTTTCCAAATCCTATGCCATGACAGGCTGGCGTCTGGGCTATGCCTGCGGCCCTTCCGTTATTATTGAGCAAATGCTTAAAATCCATCAGTTTGCCATTATGTGCGCGCCCACCACAAGCCAGTATGCGGCAGTGGAAGCCCTGCGCAACGGCGATGAGGATGTCAGGGAAATGCGCGAGGCCTATAACCAGAGAAGACGTTATCTGATGTATACCTTCCGTGAGATGGGGCTTCCGTGCTTTGAACCCTATGGAGCCTTCTATGTGTTCCCCTGTATAAAAGAATTCGGTATGACCAGTGATGAATTTGCCACCCGTTTTCTGCAGGAGGAAAAGGTAGCCGTTGTACCCGGCACTGCTTTCGGTGACTGCGGGGAAGGCTTTATCCGAATCTCCTATGCCTATTCCCTGGAAAACCTGAAGGTTGCAATCGGAAGGCTGGCGGATTTCGTGGAACGCCTGAAAAAGGAACAAAAAAAATAATATCCGGAAAATGACCGGTTACCTGCTGCGCCATGGCCCTGCCGACCTTTGTGAGAAGGCGGCAGGGCTGTGGTATTTCTGCAGGCAGTGAGCCAAAATCAGGATCGCTTCATAATTTTTGATCTCCGGCTTTAGAAAAATGTTTGGGCTGGAAGAAGTTTTTTTGAATAACTAGGATATTGGAGGAACGAAAGAATGAATATTGTACTGCATCAGCCGGAGATACCGACGAATACCGGTAATATAGGACGGACCTGCGTAGCTACCGGATCGGTGCTGCATTTAATAGAGCCTTTGGGTTTTCGATTGAATGAAAAGGAGATTAAAAGGGCAGGGATGGATTACTGGAAGGACCTGGATGTCAGACGGTATGTGAATTACGAGGAATTCCTGGAGAAAAACCCCGGAGCCAAAATATGGATGGCAACTACAAAGGCCAAACATGTATATACTGATGTTTCCTTCGGGCCGGATGACTTCATTATGTTCGGTAAGGAAAGTGCAGGGATTCCGGAAGAAATTCTGGTGGATAATGAGGATTCATGCATCAGGATTCCCATGCTGGACAAGATTCGTTCTTTGAATTTGAGCAATTCGGTGGCAGTTGTTTTATATGAGGCTTTGAGGCAGAACAATTTCGAAGGGATGCTGCTTGAAGGGGAACTTCATAGGCTGCATTGGAAGGAATAGAGGGGGCATACAATGGGAGTGGATCCAGGTTTAAAAATTGGAGAGAAGGTTAATTTACAAAAAATACGAGAAATATTTCAGTGTGGAAGTATGGGTGGAATGTTGCCAGTCAATCGTACCAATGTGATGGTTATAATAGCCGACCATACTCTTGATTTTTACCATGATAAATGGAAAGATGGTATTTTATACTATACAGGCACTGGAAAAATAGGGGATCAGCAGTTAGATGGGAATCCGGGATACAAAAATGGTAAATTATATCATTCAAAAACCAATGGGATGCAATTGCATTTATTTGAGATTCTTAAGAAACGCGAATATATTTATAGAGGAATAGTTGTTTTGGCAAATCAACCTTATCAAGAAGAACAACTTGATGAGAATGGTGTGAAAAGAAAGGTATGGATATTTCCACTTAAATTGGTGGAAGAAGAGTTAAAATTAGATTTACTTGATGACCAAACAATAATGACAAGCTTGGCTTCCGTTCAAGATAAAGACTTACCTTTTCATTTTTCTTATAATGGGAAACCAAAGGACAAAGGAAAACCGGTAGTTATAGATAAAATAGAAATATATAAACGGGATAGAAAAATTTCACTTAACGCCTTAGCTTATGCAAGATTTGAATGTGAAATTGATAGAACGCATGAAAGTTTTATAAGAAAAAATTCGAATACTAACTACACAGAACCGCACCATTTAGTTCCAATGGCTTTTCAAAATAATTTTTCTGTTTCTTTGGATGTGGAAGAAAATATTGTATCTCTGTGTAGTAATTGTCATAATTTATTGCACTATGGAAGAGATTATCTTTTTTTGTTGAAAAGACTCTATGAAAGTAGAAAAAATCTTTTGAAAAAAGTGGGCATTGATATAACATTTGAACGCTTGATTCAAATGTATCAATAATTATATCGTTTTTGGATAAAGGGAATGAGCACTCGATCAGCTGGTAACCAATCTATATTGTTTAGGCTTGAAATATCTTCCCAAGCTGAGGCACTATGTACCATAAGAGTTAAATCTCCATTGATAATATTACATAGGTAGCATTGCATAGATAAATGAAATTGAGGATAATCATACTCAATTGTAGTAATGTAATCTATAATATTAATGGTAGTTAAAAGTTCTTCTTTTATTTCACGTATTAATGCCTCTTGTGGTGTTTCTCCTGGTTCTATTTTGCCACCTGGGAATTCCCATTTACCTTTAAAATCACCATAACCACGCTGGGTAACAAATATTTTATTTTTATCTACGATTATAGCTGCAACAACTTGAATGGATTTCATTTGTTTTCCTCTTATTGAATCTTATGCTGTTGAAATGATTATAGGATAGAATTAGCTTAAAGACAAGATATGCCTGTAGATGAAATGCGTATGAATTGGATAGATATAATTATTTGGATATTTTCGCCATTAATACCAATTGTCCCTTTTCCCTATTTGTGCTACACTGAATATACAAAGTGAAAAGCATTCAAACAGATGCTGACAGCGTATACAGGCGCTGGGAAAACAAAGGATGCCGCGCTCCGTGAGTCATCCTTATGTACAACAAAATAAACTTCGGAAGAAGAATCCGGGAGAGACAAGACCATCTGCGCCGAAGGGGCATAAACTCTCAGGCAAAAGGACCGGATTTGGACGAAACTCTGGAAAGGTGAAGTGCGTAAGACTTGAACAGGCACCGGCACCACCGACGAGGCAGCTTCTTTCTGCAGGGCATGATTCTTCAGACCTATGTGTGGAAAGGGGTAATCTTTCAGGTACGAAGACAGGGAAGGCATATAGCCGTGAGGCTATATGCCTTTTTGTGTCCCGACGGAACCTGGTATAACGTTCTGGAAGCCGGAATGTGAAAAGGAAGGGGTATAGTGCCAATGGAAGAATGCAGGACTTCTCTGTATGACACGCATGTGAAATATGGAGGGAAAATGGTTCCTTTTGCCGGTTTTCTGCTGCCGGTACAGTACGAAAAAACAGGGGTTATTAAGGAGCATATGGCTGTGAGAACCGGGTGCGGGCTGTTTGATGTGTCTCACATGGGTGAGATCCTTTGCGAGGGGGAAGGCGCCCTGGCTAATCTGAATGATCTGCTGACCAATGATTTTACGGGGATGTATGACGGGCAGGCCAGGTATAGTCCGATGTGTAATGAGGAAGGCGGCGTGGTGGATGATCTGATCGTATATAAAATCAGGGAAAACCGCTATTTTATCGTGGTTAACGCTGCAAATAAGGATAAAGATTTTGAATGGATGCTCGCTCATCAAAGGGATGGGGCTATTTTTACGGATATCTCTCAGAAGATAGGACAGATTGCGCTGCAGGGGCCTCTGGCACAGCGGATCCTGAGCAGGGTGTCGGCGGAAGAATGTATTCCCGGAAGGTATTATAGTTGTGTGGCGGAAGGAAAAGCGGCCGGAATAGAATGTCTGATATCCAGAACCGGCTATACAGGAGAAGAAGGCTTCGAGCTTTATATGGACAGCGAAAAGGCGCCGGCTTTGTGGGAGGCACTCATGGAAGCGGGGAAGGAGGATGGTCTGACGCCCTGCGGGCTGGGAGCCCGGGATACGCTTCGGCTGGAGGCGGCGATGCCTTTGTATGGGCATGAGATGGATGATGAAATAACACCGCTGGAAACAGGGCTGAAATTTGCGGTTAAGATGAAGAAGGATCATTTTATAGGAAAAGAGGCGTTGGAGAAGGCGGGGAACCCAGCGAGAAAGAGAGTGGGCCTTAAGGTGACCGGAAGAGGAATTATCAGGGAAGGGGCTGATATCTATATAGGAGATGAGAGAATAGGAAAAAGTACTTCGGGTACACATGCTCCTTACCTGGGATATCCGGTGGCCATGGCTCTGGTTCAGGCGGAAAAGGCAGAAGTGGGAAGCCGTGTGGAAGCGGATGTAAGAGGGCGTCGTGTGGAGGCGGAAGTTGTGGAGCTTCCCTTTTATAAAAGACAGGTATAAGGCAGGGAAACAGAGGCCTGAGATGGTTTCAGCAGCATGAAAAGGAGAGAGTGATGGCAGTTATAAAAGGGCTGGAATGGACATTTGATACGGCGGCTGAAGTATATGAAAAAATGCGCCCGGGATATGTGGAGGAATTGTATCAAGATATTTTTCAGTATATTCCTGTCGATGAATCGAGCAATGTTGTCGAAATCGGGATAGGCGGAGGGCAGGCCACGCCGCCTGTAGTGAAAACCGGGTGTAAGCTCACCGCAGTGGAATATGGGGAAGCCTTATCTGAGATATGCCGTGAAAAATTTAAAGAGTATCCTCGTTTTTCTGTGGAAACGTCAAAATTTGAAGACTATGTATGCGAACCAAATTCCTGTGATTTCATCTATTCTGCTTCTGCCTTTCACTGGATACCGGAAGAAACAGGATATAGGAAGGTATACGAAATGCTGAAAAGCGGAGGGGCTTTTGCCCGTTTTGCCAATCATCCTTATAAAGACAAAGGAAGAGAAGATATTCATGAAGCGGTACAGAAAATTTATGCCGTCTATATGCCGAACTCCTCTGTACCTGAAGAATACAGTGACGCCGATGCAAAAAGGCGCGCAGAGATCGCATATAAATATGGATTTACGGATATTTTCTATAAGCTGTATCACAGGACAAGGACATTTACCGCCGATGAATATATTACTCTTCTGGGCACTTATTCCGACCATATAGCGATTGAAGAAAAAACGAGGATGAAATTCTTTTCTGAGATAAAAGACGCCATTAATGGTCTGGGCGGGCAAATCACGATATATGATACGATTGATCTGCAGCTGGCAAGAAAGCCGTAAGCAGCTGTATTCATTGAAAAATAAAAAGTAACAGGAGGAAAAAGATATGATTTATCCGGAAAATTACAGGTATTCAAAATCACATGAATGGGTATTGTTTGAAGAGGACGGCGCAGCCCGGATCGGGCTTACGGATTATGCGCAGAAGGCATTGGGGGATCTGGTTTTTGTGAATTTGCCGGAACCGGAGGACAGTGTCACTGCGGGTGAGCCTTTCGGAGATGTGGAGTCGGTGAAAGCGGTATCGGATGTTTATTCGCCGGTTACAGGGATTGTGGAGGAAATTAATGAAGAACTTCTGGACAGCCCGGAGCTCATTAATTCGGAGGCAAATGAAGCATGGCTGGTAAAGGTGAGGGATATCACGGATCAGGAGGAACTGATGGACGCAGCCGAGTATGAGGCTTTTGTGGAATCCTTGGGAGAGTAAAGCCCCGGGAAGGAGAGATAAGCAGATGGGTTCTTATATACCGGCTACAGAAGAGCAGAAACAGAAAATGCTGGAAGCCATGGGGCTTTCATCTACGGATGAATTGTTTTCCCATATCCCTTCGCAGGTAAGGTTGCAGGGAAAACTCAGGATTCCGGAAGGATTATCTGAAATGGAGGTTCTCCGGAAAATGGAAGATTATGCGGGAGAAAACCGTATTTTCAGGCATATTTTCCGGGGAGCGGGCGCTTATGATCATTACATACCTTCCATTGTGAAGGAAGTGGTTTCCAAAGAAGAATTTATTACCGCATATACGCCCTATCAGGCGGAAATCAGCCAGGGGATCCTGCAGTCTATTTTTGAATATCAGACTATGATTTGTGAGCTTACCGGCATGGATGCCGCCAATGCTTCGGTTTATGACGGGGCTGCCGCTGCGGCGGAGAGTGTTTTCATGTGCAGGGACAGGAAACGTACCCGGGTGCTGGTGTCGGAAACCACCAATCCCCAGGTTGTTGAGGTGATGAAAACCTATTGTCACGGGCGTCAGGCTACGGTGGAAATGGTTCCTGCCCGAAACGGAAGCACGGATTCAGAGGCCCTTAAGGAAATGCTGGATGAGACGGCGGCCTGTTTTTATGTGCAGCAGCCCAATTATTATGGGATTATCGAAGATGGAGAGACGCTGGGTGAGCACGTACATGAAAAAGGTGGAAAGTTCATTATGGGCTGTAATCCTATTGCACTGGCTATCGTGAAAACGCCGGGGGAATGCGGCGCAGATATCGCTGTGGGAGAGGGGCAGCCTTTGGGAATGCCTCTGGCTTTCGGAGGGCCCTATCTGGGATTTATGGCGGCCACCAGGGAAATGATGCGCAAGCTGCCCGGAAGAATTGTGGGGGAAACGGAGGATACGGAAGGAAATAGGGGCTTCGTGCTGACCCTTCAGGCAAGAGAGCAGCACATAAGGAGGGAAAAAGCGGGCAGCAATATCTGTTCCAACGAAGCGCTGTGTGCGCTGACCGCGTCCGTCTATCTGTCCGCCATGGGCCCGGAAGGCCTGCGGAAGGCGGCGGTACTGAGTACCTCCAAGGCTCATTATTTACAGAAGGAGCTGGAAAAAGAGGGGCTTCCTCCGGCATATGAAGGGGAGTTCTTCCATGAATTTGTCACGGACGCCCCCCAGGGCGCGGAAAAGATACTTAAGGCTTTGGAAAAGAAAGGCTATTTAGGAGGACTTCCTTTGCCGGACGGCAGGCTTCTCTGGTGCACGACGGAAAAGAATACGAAAGAGGAAATAGATGAGCTGGTAAGCCTGATAAGGGAGGTGGGAAACAGATGAAGCTGATTTTTGAACGAAGTGTGGAAGGAAGAGGCTGCAGCCTGCTTCCCGAGTGTGACGTACCTGTTGTGATGCCGTCCATGGAAAGAAAGAGCCCGCTGCGGCTTCCCCAGGTGTCGGAAAACGATATCAGCAGGCATTATACGCAGCTGGCGAATGCTACCCATGGGGTAAATGACGGCGCATATCCGCTGGGCTCCTGTACCATGAAATATAATCCCAAGGTGAATGATGAAGCGGCTTCTCTGCCCGGCTTTACCCGTGTCCATCCGCTGCAGCCGGAGGAGACGGTGCAGGGATGTCTGCATGTGCTGCATGATGCGGAGAAGATATTCTGCGAGATCACGGGAATGGATGCCATGACCTTCCAGCCTGCGGCAGGCGCTCATGGGGAATTTACCGGGCTGCTTCTCATACGGGCCTTTCATGAAAGCCGGGGAGACAGCAGACGGACCAAAATCATCGTCCCGGATTCCGCTCATGGAACCAATCCTGCCAGTGCGGTCATGGCGGGCTACCAGGTGGTGAATATCCCTTCCACGCCGGAGGGCTGTGTGGATTTGGAGAAGCTTGCGGAGGCGGCGGGAGAGGATACGGCGGGCCTGATGCTCACCAATCCCAATACGGTAGGACTGTTTGACAAAAATATTCTGGAAATCACCCGTATTGTCCATGAAGCGGGCGGATTATGCTATTATGACGGCGCAAACCTGAACGCGGTTATGGGAGTGGTACGGCCGGGAGACATGGGCTTTGATGTGGTGCACCTGAACCTGCATAAGACCTTTTCCACACCTCATGGAGGAGGCGGGCCGGGAAGCGGGCCTGTGGGCTGTAAGGAATTTCTGAAGCAGTTCCTGCCCGGAAGAGAGGCCGCTGAGGGAGAACAGGGCTTTTATTTGCGTGAATATCCCGGTTCCATCGGCATGGTGAGGGCTTTTTACGGGAATTTCCTGGTGGTGGTGAGGGCGCTCTGCTACTGCCTGACATTGGGGCCGGAGGGAATTGTGCAGGCCGCCCATATGGCGGTGCTGAATGCCAACTATGTGCGTGTCAGGCTGTCTGAGGCTTACAAAATGGCGTATGAGGAAACCTGTATGCATGAGTTTGTCATGACCCTGCAGCCGGAAAAGGAGACGATGGGAATTATCGCGGTGGATGTGGCAAAGGCGCTTCTTGATTATGGGATCCATCCGCCTACCATGTATTTCCCGCTCATTGTCCATGAAGCGTTAATGATAGAGCCTACGGAGACGGAATCCATGGAAAACCTGGATGAACTGGCGGAGGCATTTCTGGAGATCCATCGGAAGGCGCAGGAGGATCCGGAGTGGATCCGGACCGCGCCGCATACGACGCCGATAACCCGTCTGGACGAGGTGGGGGCGGCGAGGAATCCCAGGCTGCATTATGAATTTACCAGATAAAGGGCGGAAGAAAAATGATAGAGAAGCTATATACGATAGAATCCGGAAGCCTCAATCCCTATCTGAATATGGGCCTGGAAGAATACCTGATGTATCATACGGGCAGGGAAGAGTGTATTCTGTATCTGTGGCAGAATGAGCGTACCGTGGTAATCGGACGGAACCAGAATGCCTGGAAGGAATGCCAAACGGAGGAGCTGGAAGGGGACGGCGGGTATCTGGCCCGCCGTCTTTCCGGAGGCGGGGCCGTGTTTCATGATTTGGGAAATTTGAATTTTACCTTTCTGGTCAGAAAAGAAAACTTTAACGTGGAAAAGCAGACGGAAGTTATCCTCCGGGCTGTCAACAGCTTAGGTATCCATGCGGAAAAAAGCGGCAGAAATGACATTACGGTGGATGGCTGCAAATTTTCGGGGAATGCCTATTTCCGTACGGGAGATTATTGCTATCATCACGGAACCATACTGCTGCATGCGGACAGGGAGCTCATGGAAAAGTATCTGCATGTCTCAGATAAGAAGTTGGAATCCAAGGGTGTTGACTCGATCCGAAGCAGGGTGGGAAATCTGTGCGATTGGTCGCCGGAGCTGAATCGGGAACGTATGGCGGAAAAGCTGAAGGAAGCGTTTGGCGTTTGTTTTGGGCTCCCCGTGGAGGATTTTCCGGGAGAACGGCTGGCAGGAGAGGAAATCAGCAGGCTGGCGGAACGGTTTTCTTCCTGGGACTGGAAATATGGCAGGCAGATTCCCTTCAGTAAAGAAACGGAAGAACGTTTTTCCTGGGGAGAGATGCGGATTCAGCTCAGAGTGGACGGAGGAAGGATACAGGAGACGCGTCTTTTTACCGATGCCCTTGATGTGGAACTTACGGAGCGTGCGGAAAAATGTCTTTCAGGCCAGGTGTTTCAGAAAAAGGCTGTTCTGGATGCCATAGACGGAATCCCGACAGACAATGAGATGCAGGCCCGGATGAAAAAAGATATTTTCGGCCTGATGGAAAGCTTTTTTTAAGGATTCGGCAGTTGCCCGTTGAAACGGGCGGGAGGGTTAGTATGGAAATGCAATATGATCTCATTGTAATAGGGGCCGGGCCGGGAGGCTATCCGGCGGCCATCCGGGCTGCGCAGGACGGTAAAAAGGTAGCTGTGGTGGAAAAAGGCAGGCTTGGCGGTACCTGTTTAAACAATGGCTGTATTCCGGTGAAAACGCTTCTTCATTCCTCCGGTCTGTACCGGAAAATGAGGGAAGCATCAGGAGAAGGAATCCGGGTGACAGATGTGCAGTTAGACGGGGCGGCCCTTCATAAGCGTCAGAAGGAAGTGATTCAAACGCTGCAGGAGGGAATCGCCTTGCAGTTTAAGAAAAATAAAATCGCTCTGTATCAGGGAAAAGCCGTGATATCAGAAGAAAACTGCGTAATGGTTACATCGGAAACGGACGGACAGACCAGCCGTCTTACAGCCCGTCATATTTTGATTGCCGCAGGCTCCGAGCCTGCCATGCTTCCGATTCCCGGTATTTCCTCTCCGGGAGTAGAAAACAGCACCAGCCTTCTTTCCGGGGAACGCCTCTATGATCATCTGATTATTATTGGCGGCGGAGTGATTGGAATGGAGTTTGCCCAATTTTACAGTGATTTGGGCAAAAAGGTCACTGTCCTGGAGGCTATGGACAGAATCCTTCCCGGCATGGATAAGGAGATTTCCCAGAACCTGAAAATGATTCTGAAAAAAAGAGGGGTGGATGTCCATACAAAAGCGGCGGTAACCCGAGTGGAAAAAATGGAACAGGGCGGCTGGCTGTGCTATTATAAAGAAGGATCGGATCCGGAAAAAACGGAACAGGAATCGTGGATCTCTGCGGACGGGCTGCTGGTAGCTGTGGGGAGAAGAGCCTGTGGGGAAGGCGTGTTTTCGCCGGAAATGGCAATCAGGGCCGGTGTGGAAAAAGGAATAATCCCGGCAGATGAAAATTATCAGACCCGGATTCCCGGAATTTACGCGGCAGGAGATGTGACAGGCGGTATACAGCTCGCCCATGCGGCTACGGCGCAGGGACTGCTGGCGCTGGACCATATGGAAGGACGCTGTCCTTCCCGGAACCTGCAGATCATCCCTTCCTGTGTTTATACGGATCCGGAAATCGCCTGTGCGGGAATCACGGCAGATGAGGCGAAGGCAGCAGGCATTCCGGTGAAAACGGGTAAATATATTATGTCTCTCAATGGAAAATCCCTGTTATCGGGGCAGGAAAGAGGCTTTATCAAGCTGGTGGCGGAGGAAGGAACCGGAAGGCTTCTGGGCGCGCAGCTCATGTGCGCCAGGGCGACGGATATGATTGGCGTGCCTGCGCTCGCCATAGCCACCCACAGGACTGTGCAGGAGCTGGCGGCGACAGTCCTGCCCCACCCTACCTTTGGGGAAGGAATAGGCGAGGCGGCGCAGGAGCTGTGCCGCAGGATGGAATAAGCAGGAAGGAAAAAGGAAAAAATGCAGGTTAAGACAACAAGCGGTTATGCAGAAGGTTACTGGAAGGATGGAATATATCATTTTCAGGGGATTCCCTATGCGGCGGCAAAGCGTTTTATGCCTCCGGAAAAATATCAATGGGAGGGAGTGTACAAGGCTTCCCGGTTTGGAAGAAAAGCGATTCAATCCTGTCCGCCGTCTGCGGAAAATGACCGGCTGACGTATTCGGAGGAATATGGGGAAAATTGTCTGAACCTGGATATTTATGTCCCTGGAGAAGCTCCGGAAAAAGAGGAAAAAAAGAAACTGCCGGTGGCGGTGTATATTCACGGAGGCGCTTTCCAGAATGGAAGCAGCCGGGAGCGCAGTGGTTCTGAGATGATAAGGGATCACCGGTTTATTTATGTGTCAGTAAATTACCGGCTGGGTGTGCTTGGATACCTGTATCTGGGAAAAGCCCTGGGGGAAAGGTACCGGCATACAGGTAATAACGGCACGCTGGATCAGCTGGCCGCGCTGGGATGGATCCGGGAAAATATAGAAGCCTTCGGAGGGGATGCCTCCCGGATCACCGTTTTCGGGGAATCCGCCGGAGCGAAGTCCCTTGGCGCGCTTTTGCTGAGGCCGGAGATGAAAACCCTCTGCAGTCAGGTGATGATGGCAAGCGGAGCTTATCAATGTATCCGGGATGAGAATACAGCGGCGGCAGTGGCGGATATTTTCTTTGAACTGTCCGGTATGGAAAAACCGGAGGATATCCTTGGCCTGGATGTGGATAACCTGCTCAAAATTCAGGAGAGGCTTGTGGATAACCCGGGAAATACCTGCATGTTCGGCCCGGTGGCAGACGGGATTGTTATCCCTTATGACTGGGAAGAAATCCTGAAGGGCCCTTCCTGTTGGTCGGGTAACGCCATCATAGGCTGCTGCAGGCATGAAATGATTTTCCGGCGGCTGGAGGATCCTGATTTCGTTTCCCATGCACCGGCGGTTTCCGGGGCCTTATTTGGAAGAAACGCGGGAATTGTCCGGGAAGAATCTGCGGATTATGAGAAGGAATGGGAAAGCAAGGGAGAAAACCTGACGGAGACGCAAAAAGGGGAAAAATGGGAGCAGCTTCTTTCTGATTATATGTACCGTACATACAGCAGCCGTCTGGCCCGGATACTGAGTGGGAACGGAAGCAGGGTATGGTATTACAGCATGGATTTCGGAACGGCCGCCCATGTGCTGGATCAGGCGGCTGCCTTTGACGGGGCCTGGAAGGAGGATCGGCTTTTTCCGGGAATCCCCCTTGAAGAGCGAAGAAAAATGGCGGGGGTTATTTATGAAACCTATGTCCGTTTTTTTGAAACGGGAGATCCTAACTGGGAAGGAATTCCGGTATGGAAGCCTCTTTGTGAAAGCAGTGAAAAAATGGTTTGGGACACTCCGATCCACACCGAACCGCTGACGGAAGCGGAAGCGTCTGACCGGTTCCCGGAATCGGTTTACCAGCTTGCAAACAGGTGGGACAGATATCTGGCAATTCCGGAGGTGGAGGAAGCAGCGGCAGCAAAAGAAACCTTTTGGCTTAATCCGGATCGGCTGCCCTTTGACCAGGCGGAGAAGGAGCTTTCCTTTACCATGGAGGACATCCTGGATGCGCAGCGGCGCATCCGCCGGTTTGCGCCCTTCCTGGCCGCCTGCTTTCCTGAACTGGAAGAAAGCGCAGGAATCATAGAGTCCCCTCTGCAGGACATTCCCGCTATGGCGGACTCCCTGTGGAAGGATTGGGGAATGACAGGACAGGACGGGATACAAAAGGGCCGTGTGCTGATTAAGCTGGACAGTGAATTGGCTGTGGCGGGATCCGTAAAGGCCAGAGGCGGTATTTATGAGGTTCTCAAGGTAACGGAAGAACTGGCTTTTCGGGCGGGGATCCTGAAGGAAACCGATGATTATTCCCGTTTGAAGGAATACAGGGAGTTCTTTTCCGGCTATACTATACAAGTGGGTTCCACCGGAAATCTGGGATTGAGCATCGGAATCATGAGTGCGGCAATCGGTTACCGCGCCGTGGTGCATATGTCCGCCGATGCCAGGCAATGGAAAAAGGATCTGCTCAGAAGCAAAGGAGTCATTGTCAAAGAGTATGAAGGAGACTATGGAGAGGCAGTCGCTGAAGGAAGGGCGCTTTCCGATAAAGAGGAAACCAGTTATTTTGTGGATGACGAGCATTCCTCCCGGCTTTTCCTGGGATATGCGGCGGCAGCGCTGTATCTTCGGAAGCAGCTGGAAGAAAAAGGCATCCCTGTTGATTGCGATCATCCGTTGTTCGTGTATCTTCCCTGCGGAGTGGGAGGCGCGCCCGGAGGAATTACGCTGGGCCTGAAATATGTATTCAGGGATGCCGTTCACTGCTTTTTTGCGGAACCGGTACAGTGCCCATGCATGCTTCTCGGCATGGCGGCCGGAGAGGGTGAGAGGATCAGCGTACAGGATTTTGGCCTTACAGGAAGGACTATTGCCGACGGCCTTGCGGTAGGCAGGCCCTCGGGGCTGGCGGCCGGGAATATGAAGCCGCTCCTGGACGGTATTTATACGGTAAAGGATTCCCTTTTATTGGACTGGATGCGCCGTCTGAAGGAAACGGAGGGAATTGTGATGGAACCTTCCGCCTGTGCCGCCTTCGGCGGCCTGAGAGCATTGGCGGGGAAAAAGGGGTCTGCCTATTGCAGAGAGCAGGGACTGCCGGAAAAAAGTGCCTGTGCCACGCATATCGTATGGGCTACGGGAGGCAGTCTTATGCCGGAGGATGTACGCGAAGAGTATCTTCAGACCCATTTGCAGTGACGGGCATCCGGCCTTTTAAACTGTAACCGAAAAAATTTTATTTTTTTATACTGTATGGTTTTATTCTGCCAGACGTGTTAAAATAAATAGAATTTACAGGAATAATAAATGAGTAACTATGTGGGAATAGGAGAAAATATGCAGTATAAAAGGTTTCCTTTATGGGAAAAGGGATGCCTGGCGGCTATTATAATATTAATTCTGGCAGCTTTATTACCGGCGCGTTCTCTTGAGGCAAAAGAGGACAGGCCGGTAGTTCGTGTGGGATATCCCATTCAGCAGGGATTGACGGAAATAGATGAAAACGGGAATTATACAGGCTATATTTATGACTATTTACAGGAAATCGCCCAATATACCGGATGGGATTATGAGTTTGTCCGGGCTGAAGGGGATATAAACGAAAGCCTGATGACCCTGATGGAGATGCTGGAAAACGGAGAGATCGATATCATGGGAGGTATGCTGTATAACAGCAGGATGGAGGAGATGTATGATTACGCCTCCAACAGCTGCGGTATTGTATACACGGTATTAAAGGTACTCTATGAAGATACGGCATTTAATGAAGCTTCCAGAGAAGAGAGGCCTCTCCGTGTGGCTATGATAGACGGAGCCGCCCAGCGCAGGGAGGAATTGGAAGAGTACTGCAGGATGAACATGCTGATTCCGGAAATTGTTCCCTGCGATACGGAGGAGGAAATGCTTCAGGCGCTGAAGGAAAACCGTGCGGATGTCATGCTCAGCACCAGTATGGAATTTATGGAAGGCTTACGGACGGTTGCCCGTTTTTCGCCCAGGCCGTTTTACTTTGTATCCACAAAGGGAAAAACAGATCTGCTGAATCAGCTGGATAAGGCTCTGCAGAGCATTGAACAGGCGGATCCCTATTTTTCCGCCTCCCTTTATGAACAATATTTCAATCCCCCCAATACGGAGCTGTGGCTTACCTCAGAAGAAAAAAAATATGTGGAGACAGCGGGGACGCTGAAGGTGGGAGTCCTTTCGGATTTGCCGCCCTATCAGTATACGGACGAGGTAACCGGACAGCTTAAGGGGATCGGTGTGGATCTGCTGGAAAAAATACAGGAACAGACAGGACTTTCCTTTCAGCTGGTGGTAGCGCCGGACGAGAAAACCCTGAACCGTATGGCCGCGGAGGGGAGCATTGATCTGGTAGCCGGCATGAATTATGATTATGAGCTGGCAAAAGACAGGAATGTGGCCATGAGCAGGCCTTATATCACCACGCAGTATATGCTTTTGATAAGTGACAGAATGCAGAACCGGCGGCTGGAGGAAATGAGTATGGCCATGGTGGATGGCTGCGGCTGCTATTGGGAGAAAACAGACACAGGTGTTTATTTCCAGTCAAGGGAGGATATTGTCAGGGCGATAAACAGCGGTAAGCCGTATTACAGCTATATGGACGCTTATGTGGCCCAATATTACTTTAACAAGACGGAATTCAAGAGCCTGAAGCTGATTCCTCAGATATCCATTGACAGCAGTACCTGTATCGGGGTGGTTAAGCCTGCCAGCACGGAGCTTCTCAGTATCCTGAACAAGGTGATACAGGCATTGCCCCAGGATGAAATGCAGTCGATTATCTATGCCAATACTATTTTTAAGGAAAGCCCGACCCTGGCGGATTATATTAAGGAAAATCCCTTCCAGGCGGCAGCAGCGGCAGGGGTGGTTATTTTCCTGATCATTGCCGCCCTGGCATGGGGCATTTTCACGAAGGAAAAGCTGAACCGGAAAATAACTCTGGAGCTGGCGAAGCACAGGGAAATTTACGGGCTTGTTAATGATTATTTTTTTGAATATGATATCAAAAAAGATATTTTCACTATTTCCATGAAGCCGGACGGGAATGGGGAGGAACGAACTGCGATCTATAACCTGAAATCCGGAACGGACGAAAAAACAGACTATCGGAAGCAGCTTTTGGAGATTATGGTTCCCGGAAAGGATGGGATCCGGGAGCTTCAGCTGCCGGAATATAAGCAGAACCAGACGGAGGATACGCTCACGCTCATATGGATCCGGCTTGCCATGAAAACCATCTATGATTATAAAGGAAATCCGGTCTGTATCATTGGAAAAATGAATGATATTGAAGAAGAGAGGCGTGAAAGGGATAAGCTGAAAAATCAGGCGGAAAGAGATGGCCTGACCCATGCGTACAATGCAAAGACCAGCCTGCGGCTCATCGAAGAACGGCTGCAGGGCCTGGAAGAAGGAAACAGGGGAGCGCTTCTGCTCATCGATATTGATAAATTTAAAAATATTAATGATACGTACGGACATATGGCAGGAGACCAGGTTCTCTGTGAGGTTGCGGCAGTGCTCCGGGAATGCTTCCGCGAAGAAGATATTGTGGGAAGGCCCGGAGGAGATGAATTTGTGGTTTATATGGACAGAATGAAGGAAAACAAAGCTCTTGCCGATACCTGTGAGAGACTGCTTCAGAATATCCGTAAAATCAATGCTGCAAATGCAGGAAAGGTGACAATCAGCGTAGGCGCTGTGGTGACAAAGCGCGGTGACCGTTATGATGAGGTATATAAATTGGCGGACAATGCTTTATATCAGGCCAAGAGAGAAGGACGGGACGGTTTTTTTATCGCCTGAATAAAAATGAAAAAGAAGGGCATGATAGTTACGTAAGAAAAGGAGGTAGCTGTCATGGGAAATAAAGGTCTTGATTATACAGCACTTGTGATTACAGTTATCGGCGCCATTAACTGGGGGCTTATCGGTCTGTTCCGATTGGACCTGGTAGCGCTGATATTCGGCCAGATGAGCTGGATTTCCAGAATCGTATATGTGATTGTGGGTATCTGCGGCATCTATCTGCTCACCTTCTTCGGCCGTGTTGGAAACGGCAGAGATGATTAAGCAGAAAATATGAGGAGGCCTCCGGAAGAATAAGAGTTTATTTTCCGGAGGATTCTTTTCTTTTTTCGGAAGGTGTACAGCCATATTTTTCATGGAACATTTTCCGGAACAGCTTATAATTGGTAAATCCGTGCCGGGTGAGCAGTTCAGTTATGCTTGTATCGGTGCGGAGGATATCTTCGCAAATGTGGGAAAACCGTACCTGGTTAACGAATTCCAGAAAGGTGATTCCCATATTTTTTTTGAAAAAACGGCAGAAATATTCCGGATTCAGCGCGATGAGAGAGGCAGCGTCACTAAGGCTTATGCTTTCGTTATAATGGGCATTTACATAATCCATGACCGTAATCAGACGGGTGCGTTCTTCGTCCGTCATGGAACTGGACTCCATGCCATCGGGAGCCTTAAAGCTGGTGATACACAAAAACAGCAATTCGTAAAGCAGACTGGTAAAATGCAGCTGATACCCCTGGGGTTTGCCCTCATAAATATACCTGATTTCTTTCAGACAGAAGCGGAAGGCTTCATCAGGCGCGGGATTCCCGCAGGAACCATTGAGAAAACGGATCCTGTCGAAATCAGGAATGTGTTTCTTTAAAAAAGGATAAGGAATCTGCAGAACCTGGATCCGGGAATGCTCGGAACAGCTGGTGGCGTGGATATCCCTGGAATTGATAATGGCAAAATCGCCTGTTTCCAGGCGGAAGGCGGAGTCATTTATCATGATATCCATATCCCCTCCCGCTATATAGAGGATTTCCAGACTATTGTGCCAGTGGCGGGGGACCAGGACGCCCGCATCCTCATAGGAAAAGCAGCGGACCTGGATTTCCGGTTCCACCTGTATATTTTCATGGATGTAGCTGGCGGGCAGGGAATTCTTTTTCACATGAATCCCGTCAAAATAGCTTCCGTTATAGGAATCGGCATAAGAGTCGGAGGACGGCTGGTAGCCGATCCCTTTTTCACCCTGAGAAGCCAGGGTGTCCAGTTCTCTTCTGATCTCATTCAGATATTTCATAAAAACCCCCTATAGGTAAAGAATAACCCTAAAATATGATTTAATTATGTTATATTTTTATAAATAAGTCAATATTGACCTATATTAAGTCAGTTTTGCAATAGCGGTTTCCTAAGGAACATGATATTATGAAAATATGGATGTCCTTCGGGATATCAAAGGTTAAGAACGTTGTTTTGTTTATGGGAAGGAGAATGGTATGACAAGGGAAAAACTGCAGGAACTGATTGGGAAGATGACATTGGAGGAAAAGGCCTCTCTGTGTTCAGGAGCGGACTTCTGGCATACGGAGAGTGTGGAACGGCTGGGAATTCCGGCCATGATGGTTTCCGACGGCCCTCACGGACTCAGGAAACAGGATCAGGAAGCGGATCATCTGGGGGTTAACGACAGCATTAAGGCGGTTTGCTTTCCGGCGGGCTGCGGTACGGCGGCCAGCTTCAACAGGGAACTGATAACAGGCATGGGCGAGGTGCTGGGTGAGGAATGCCAGGCGGAGGGCGTTGGCGTTATTCTTGGGCCTGCCGTAAATATCAAACGTTCCCCTCTCTGCGGACGGAATTTCGAGTATTATTCGGAAGACCCCATGGTTGCTTCTGAGATGGCAGGCGCGCTGATCAAGGGCGTACAGAGCAAAAACGTGGGAACAAGCATCAAGCATTTTCTGGCAAATAACCAGGAGACGCGCAGGATGTCTTCCTCCTCCGAAGTGGATGAAAGAACGCTGCGTGAAATTTACCTGGCGGCTTTTGAGGGCGCGGTGAGCAGCCAGAAGCCCTGGACAGTTATGTGTTCTTATAATAAGATCAACGGCACCTATGCTGCTGAGCATAAAGAAGCCCTGACAGATATCCTCCGCGGGGAATGGGGCTTTGACGGCTTCGTGGTAAGCGACTGGGGCGCGGTGAACAACAGAGTCCCCGATTTGGAAGCAGGACTGGATCTGGAGATGCCCGCATCCGGCGGCATCAATGACAAGCAGATCGTGGATGCCGTAAAGGAAGGCCGCCTGGAGGAATCTGTTCTGGACAGAGCGGTGGTAAGAATCCTGAATATCGTATACCGTTTTGAAGAAACCAGAGATAAATCGGCGGTATTTGACAGGGATAAGGATCATGAATATGCGAAAAAGGTAGCGGAAGAAACCATTGTCCTTCTGAAAAATGAAGATGGGCTTCTGCCTCTTCCGGAAAAGGAAGAAATCGCTTTTATCGGCAAATATGCAAGACAGCCCCGTTTTCAGGGCGGCGGCAGCTCCCATATCAACAGCCATAAGGTCACAGGGGCCTGGGATGTGGTAAAGGACTGGGGAAGTATAACCTTTGCAGAAGGCTACGGAGATCAGGAAGATGTGACGGATGAAGCGCTTATCGCGGAAGCGGTGGAAAAAGCAGGCAAAGCAAAAGCGGCTGTTATTTTTGCAGGACTTCCGGATGCATTTGAATCGGAAGGCTTTGACAGAAGCCATATGGGAATGCCGAACTGCCAGAATGAGCTGATTAACCGCGTGGCCGCCGTTCAGCCGAATACCATTGTGGTATTGCATAACGGTTCCCCGGTGGAAATGCCGTGGGCCGATCAGGTTAAGGGTATCGTGGAAGCATACCTGAGCGGACAGGCGGTAGGGGCCGCTGTTGTGGATATCCTCTTCGGAAAAGTGAATCCCAGTGCAAAACTGCCTGAAACATTCCCTTACAAGCTGGAGGATAACCCGTCCTATCTGTATTACCTGGGAGAAGGCGATAAGGTGGAATATCGGGAAGGTGTTTTTGTAGGCTACCGTTACTATGATACCAAGAAGATGGATGTACGTTTCCCCTTCGGATATGGTTTGTCTTATACAACCTTTGCTTATTCCAATCTTAAGCTGAGCGCGGCACAGATAAAGGATACGGATACCCTCACGGTAAGCGTGGATGTAACCAATACGGGAAGTATGGCGGGCAAGGAAGTGGTACAGCTTTATGTTTCCGATGTGGAAAGCACCGTAATCCGTCCTGTGAAAGAGCTGAAGGGCTTTGACAAGGTGGACCTGCAGCCCGGTGAAACAAAGACTGTAACCTTCACTCTGGGTAAGAGAGCCTTTGCTTACTGGAATACGCAGATTCATGACTGGCATGTGGAAAGCGGGGAATTCCGCATCCTTGTGGGCAAGTCATCAAGAGATATCCAGCTGGAGGAGACGGTTACCGTGGAATCCACGGTTAAGCTTCCCGTACATTTCACTCTGGACAGTACCTTCGGAGATTTGATGCAGGATAAAAAAGCCAGGGAGATTCTGGAGCCTATGATGAAGCTGGATATGGTAGGCGGACAGGAAGAGGACAGCGATGTGGCAGCTTCGGCTATTTCCTCTGAAATGATGGAAGCCATGATGAAATATATGCCTCTCCGCGGCGTGTTAAGCTTCAGCAGCGGTAAGGTGAGCCTGGAGCAGCTTCAGGGGCTTCTGGATCAGCTGAATGCATAAGTAATTATAAGGAATAAAGAAACCAGGCTTTGTCACCTGCCGGTAAGATACCGGCGGCGGCAGGCCTGGTTTTTTCATATCTTTCAGGATAATCGGTAAATGCCCGGTTTTATCAGGAATGCTCAGGACATCCCATTATCCCGGAAATTCTGCGTGTAGCTGTAAGCAGCTCTGGAATGATCCTGTGTTCCATTCTGTCATTATCCATACGTGAGCGCGGCGCGGAAATGCTGATTGCGGCGTAGGGCATATTGGTATAGTCAAAAATAGGACAGGCCGCGCAGCAGACATCGTTTTCATGTTCTTCATCGTCGATGGCGTAGCCGCATTCTTTGATGTGATCAAGCTCTTTCAGCATAAGGTCATAATCAGTTATTGTTTTATCGGTATAAGGAATGATTTCCGTAGCTTTCCAGATTTGCTCCTGTTCGCTTCGGGGAAGATAGGCCATGATGGCTTTGCCCACGCCGGTACAGTACATGGGATTATGGAGGCCGATATGAGAAGCCATCCGTACCGTATTTTTGGACGAATCTTCCTTGTAAATATACACGACCTCGTGCCCCTCCCTCACTACCAGATGGACGGCTTCATTTGTAATTCTGGACAGATGCTGCAGGTAAGGCCTGGCGGCAGAAAGGATATCAAAACCGGCAAGGCTGCGGCTGCTGACTTCAAAAAGCTTCAGGGTGAGAAGATATTTTTTTGACTCCGGCTCCTGAGTGATGTATCCCCGCCCGGTCAGAGTGGAAAGCAGGCGGTGTACCGTACTTTTTGGGAGCCCCACATCAGAGGAAAGCTCCAGAAGCGTTAGGCCCTGAGGAGCTGAAGAAAGATTTTCAATAATATCAAAAGTTCGCTCCACGGATTGGACGGAAGAATTGTCTGCCATAGTATACCTCGATTGTTTCAAAATGGTATTTCACAGGAACCGGTTTTGTAACTGTTCAGTTCCTTCACGATTACCTAACTTTATCACTTTTCATAGCCCAAGGCAAGGAGGCAGGGCAAAGTACAGCTTTGAAAGGTTAATCTTCGTTACTGTTCACTCAGTACTGTGCATTTACTGCACAGTACGTGAGAAAGTGATTCAAGAGTGCATAAATCCTATCGCCGCAGGCGATTTTAAATGGATTTATGCAGGTTACTGGTCACGGAGTGAACAGTAACTAATCCTCCAGTATCTCACGAACTTCTTCCGGAGTAATTCCGCCTTTCAGGGCCCAAAAACGAAGGGATAGCCGGCTGTAAGAAATACCCCAATATTTAGAAAAAGTACATTGACAGAGATGTAATATTGGGGTATAAAAAATATATAGTTCCATATTATAAAATATAGTTCTATAATACGGAATTAATGGACGGGGTATGTGCATTAAGGGGATATATAGCTCCACTAATGTGGAAAAGGGGGTATAATTAATGAGGGAATTGTGTTTAAAGCATCCGATTTGCGCTATTTTGAGGAATGTCCCGCTGGAAGAAACAGAAGACTACGCAAGGGCTGTTTTTGAGGGCGGGGTTAAAATGTTTGAGGTGGCGCTTAATTCTGATGATGCGCTTTCACAGATCATTCTGCTGAAAAAAATATTCGGAGAGGAAGCGGCAGTGGGGGCGGGAACAGTTACTACTCCGGAACGGTGCAGGATAGCCATGGATTCCGGGGCGGAGTTTGTGCTGACACCCTCGGTCAACAGGGATACCATTGAATTCTGCCTGAAACATGCTATCCGGATTTTACCCGGGGTGATGACTCCTACGGATGTGGATGTGTGTTTATCTTATGGGCTAAACACCATGAAGCTGTTTCCGGCAGGGGATTTGCCGGAAAATTACATAAAAAGCCTGAAAGGGCCTTTTGACGGAACGGAATATGTGGCGGTCGGGGGCGTAAATGCCGGAAATATAGGTACTTTTTTTGAAAGAGGGTTCATTGGTGTGGGAATGGGACAGAATATGGTGCCCCGAGAATATGTGGAAAAGAAACAATGGGAGGAAGCCGCTGCATATGTCAGGGGTCTTGTTCAGGGCATAAGGAGGAAAAGCTTATGAAAATAGCAGAAGTCAATGTTTACTGGGGACGGCCCAGATGGGGATTTGTGGAGATTGTCACGGACGATGGCCTCACCGGCTGGGGAGAAGCGATTATCGAAGGAAAAGCCAATACCGTGCTTGCCTGCGTGGAAGAAATGAAAGAGTATCTGTCAGGAAAGGATCCCAGGCATATAGAGGATATCTGGAATACCCTGTACAGAGCAGGCTTTTATCGGGGAGGCCCTATTCTGATGAGTGCTATTTCCGGCATTGATCAGGCGCTTTGGGATATCAAGGGGAAATATTTTCATACGCCTGTTTATGAGCTGATGGGAGGAAGCTGCCGGGATAAAATCAGAGTCTATTCCTGGATAGGAGGAGATCGGCCCAGTGATGTGGCAAGAGATGCTCTGGAAAAGAAGAATGCCGGATTCACCGCTATAAAAATGAATGCCACAGAAGAGATGCAGATTATAGATTCCTATGAGAAGATTGATCGGGTATTGGAACGGGTGGCATCTATACGGGAAGCTGTGGGGAAATATTTTGGGATAGCCATTGATTTTCACGGCCGTGTCCATAAGCCCATGGCTAAAATACTGGCAAAAAAACTGGAAGAATTCCAGCCCATGTTTATAGAAGAACCGGTGCTGTGTGAGCATATGGAAGAATTTATAGAAATACGAAGAGCCTGTGATATTCCTATTGCTACGGGAGAAAGGCTGTTTTCAAAATATGACTTCAAGCGGCTGCTTCAGACCGGAGGAGTGGATATTATCCAGCCTGATTTATCTCATGCCGGAGGGATTACGGAAGTGAAGAAAATAGCTGCCATGGCAGAAGCCTATGACGTGGCGCTTGCACCGCACTGCCCGCTGGGGCCGGTAGCCCTGGCAGCCTGCATTCAGGTGGATGCCACCTGCTATAATGCGTTTATCCAGGAACAGAGTATGGGAATTCATTATAATGAGCATCATGGTGTCCTGGACTATATTAAAAATAAGGAAGTCTATACATTTACCGACGGATTTGCCAGACTTCCCGAGAAGGATGGCCTTGGAATAGAAGTTAACAGGGAATTGGTTCTGGAAGAGAACCGGATGCCTCACAGATGGAAGAATCCGGTATGGAGACACGAGGATGGATCCATAGCGGAATGGTAAAATGACAGACAAAAAGCAGGCGGAAGCGCCTGCTTTTTTGATGCCGTAAGGAAAAAAACGACTCTGATTATTCCGATGCGGATTATTTCAGTTTTTGCATTTAAGTACATTATCAGGCCGTTTAGGCCAATATCAGTATCCTTCTGTTTTCCTGTGATATAATTATTCAAACATGCGGAGCATTTTACCAGCAAAAGGATAAAACCGTTACGGGATGATATAAATGAGGGGAGCTGTTGGTGTGTACGATATTGGGATTTGTGATGATGGTGAATTCACATGCTCTGAAATAGAAGAAATGTTATTGCAGTATGAAAAAAAGCATGTGGTCAAACTTGCTGTCCATATATGGAATTCGGGAGAACAGCTATGCCGTTACCTGAAAAACTCCGGCGGGCTGGATCTCATTTTCCTTGATATAGAGCTGCTGGATCTGGATGGAATTATTGTCGGCAGATATATTCGTGAGGAACTGGAAAACAGGGATATACAGATTGTATATATTTCATGTAAAGGGCAATATGCACAGCAATTATTTAAGATGCAGCCGATGGATTTCCTCGTCAAACCAATTTTGCAGAAACAAATAGATGAAACAATGGAATTAGCAATCAAAATAATAGATAAAAACAATATGTTTTTTGAATTTCAGAAAGGCGGTGAGTACTATAAGATTCCTTATGGCGATATTGTGTATTTTTACAGTACCGGAAGAAAAATACATATTGTGCTTAAAAATAGGGAAATAGAGTTTTATGATAAAATCGATACTATTCGGGGAAAGTTACCGGATGATTTTATACTGATACATAAATCTTATATTATAAACCGTAATCATGTAAGGAAATATACGTATGAAACAGCAGAAATGAGCAATGACAGAATTTTAAGCATAAGTAAGCCAAACAGAAAAGATGTAAGGGAACATATACTGAATCAAGGGTAAAAGGATGAAGGATGTATAATATATTAATTTGTTGGTTGAGCAATTTTTTCAGAATGGTACTTATACGGCGGTTTATGCAAGTTTTTTTTGGCAAAGAGGCATCAGGTAAAAAGGAACTCATTGTTTATGGCCTCTTTTATGTAGTGAATACCGTCCTTTACTTGGTTTTTCATCTGCCATTACTTAATTTTGTATGTAACCTTGCAGGTATATTTATTATTACACGGTTGTACACACATACATTTAAAATAAACAGTATGGTTACTTTACTGGTTTATTTTATCAATATGGGATGTGATACGTTAGCGATAGTTTTGTTTGTAGATAATTATAGAGAGAGTGTGATACATAATCAGGTATTTAGTCTGATTACAGTTTTGCTGTTTTTTATATGTATATTGGCGGCCGAAAAAATTGTTACCTCTAATAAGATGACTGACGTGGTTCTTCCGGAGCACAGTTTGTCACTAATGCTTGTACCGTTGATAAGCATACTATTATTCGGAGGGTTGTTATTTGATAAAAACAGTCCTGATAATATGGTTTTTGAAATGGAAACTTTATGTCTTTTGTTTATTAATATGGTAGTTTTCTATTTATACAATGAAATACTGAAAGCTTATACATATAAGATTGACAAACTGGTACTGGAACAAAAGATTTCCATGTATGCCAATCAATTGGATACTATCATGAAAACAGAAAACAAAATAAGAGGTTTGCAACACGATATGAAACATCATATCATCCAGTTGGAACTTATGGCGAAACAAAACGGCCAATCAGATATAGAGGAATATCTGCAGAATATGGCTGATTTTATGAGTAATCCGGAGGAAGTGGTGCATACAGGAAATCTGGATATAGACAGTGTGCTGAATTACATGATTAGTAAGGCTGAACAGGTTTTAAAGGAAGTGAATGTAAAGGTAAATATTCCTTCAGACATTGCTTCCCATTTTAATATAAATGTGATCATCGGCAATCTTCTTGAGAATGCGATAGAAGCGGCAGTGAATACGGAAAATAAAATACTGGATATTGATATTCATTATAAACAGGGAGTTCTTTATTTGGATATATCAAACAGTTATTCAAATAAAGTAACAGTAAAGGAGCATAGGTTCCTTACAAGTAAGGAAGATGACCATAAACACGGAATAGGATTGTATAATGTAAAAAAGATGGTGGAGGAGCATAATGGTGTATTACAGTTTTGTTATGATGAGGATATGTTTCGTGTAAAAATTATGATGTATGCTGAATAAACAGGATAGCAAAAGTTGAGGGAAAAGAGTAAGTGCCCTCAACTTTTTTCGTACATCTGTTTTTTACAATAATATGGTCAATTTTTGGCATGAGAATAAAAACGGGATAAATATGGGATATAATCAAAAATAAAAAAGGGAGGCAAATAAAATGAAGGAAAAGAGAATATCGGAAAAAATGAAAAAGTTATAGTTTCTCTGGCTCAAAAAGCAGCCTGCATGGAAGCAAATACAGCCTGCTCATTTTGGTATTATCAGACCAGTATTCCTGAATGTGTAAAAAAACTGCGTAAGTTTTAGTACAGATATATGAAGCTTACAGAGAATTTTATCCGGGAAGGTATAATAAATACGGATGATAAAGAAATAATCGAATTTGGTTTGACGCGGATTAAAGATTTAATCATTGGTTTATGTATTACCTTCATTATCGGGATATGTTTTGGCATACCGGGGGAGAGCTTAATATTTTGTATATTCAGTATGCCATTGAGAATAAATGCAGGGGGATATCATGCTGATAGCAGAACGGGATGCAATTTGATATCGTCAGTATCTATAATTGTCTGCTTTTATTTTATATCAAATGTTTTTTGGAAAGAAGTACCCTCCTTTTTTGCGTGCTTGTTATTTTGGGTGATAATTTACAAAATGTCCCCGGTGCAAAATAAAAGAAAAGAACTGGATGCTAAAGAAAAAAGAGTGTATAAACGCAGAAGCAGAATAATCGTAAGTATAGAAGGATTAATTTTAACAGCAGCATTTGTTTTCCAATGGAATATGCTGATAAAAATTATTACCATGGTATTTTTTATTATATCGTTGTCACTGGCTGCAGGCCATATTAAATATAGGATACGGTGATTTATTCGGAAGGTATATAGGGGAAAGGGGAGAGGATGTTGAACAGTACCGGTTATTACAAACATATTCTTAAATGCAGTGAACAAATGGAAGATGGACGTATGATTTTATTTGATCCTGACAGTGGGAAGACCCACGTCCTGAATGCTACGGCAGTGAAAATTTATCGCCTATGTACAAATACAGAACCTGAAGGGATTGCCCTTTCTATATTAGAGGAAGGCATGGATGTAGATAAGGAAGTGATTTTGGAGGATGTTTGCGACACAATCCAAAATTTTGTGGAACTGAATATTATTGCAGCAATTTAGGGGCATATCTATGAGAAATTATTTAAAAGGATTATATATTGAAATCATATCTAAATGTAATGAAAAGTGTATTTACTGCTATAACGAAAAAAATATGACAGACTGCGTAATGCTTCCTTATGGGAAGACAGCAGATATTATAAGCAATGCAGTGAAAATGGGAGTTGAGAATATTGCTATATCAGGAGGAGAGCCTTTCCTTCATCCTGAAATTAAAGAGATTATAAGCATTATTAACGAGAATGGCCTGACACCGACAATAATAACAAATTTAACTTTATTGGATGTGGAAATGTCTGAATTCCTTTCAGGCAAAAAGGTAAACCTTCAGCTTACGTTAGACAGTGGGATTGAAGAAATACATGATTTATCCAGAGGTAAAGGAACATTTGGCAAACAGGTCAAAGCCATTGGGTTATTAAAAAAACATAGATTCCGCCATGATATTTTACTTAGGTGTAATATCTGGGAAAAAAATTGTTCCTATGAAAATATCTTATCCATCTTGGATTTTGCCCGGGAATATGGAATTTCAACAGTTAATTTCGCCCTGGCACATCGTACAGATTCCTTTTGCCTTACCTCGGAAAGTGAAAGAGAGAAGGAAGATATTATAAATTGGGTTGAAGCGGCCAAAAAAATTCATCCGAAGCTTGATATTGATTTCCCTGAGGGAAAAGTGAGTTGGGCATGTCCGTTCCTGGTTGATGAAGAACACTTGGATTGTGGATTGCGGATAACGGCAGCAGGGAATGTATATCCGTGCCAGATGTTTGACAGTGAAGAATTTTGCATTGGAAATATTTATAGTAATAATCTGGAAGAAATGATAGAAGGAGACCCGTTTCGGCGCTTTTTAGAACTGATGAGGCTGAGAAAATTCTTCATACAGAAATGCAGGGAGTGTGTATGCCAGGTTATCTGTTATGGAGGCTGTCCGGCAAAGGCGCTTTTAGATAATAAAAATATACTGACGGTTGAAGGAACCTGTGAAAAGAGAATGTATTATTATAAAGAAATGCTCAAAAACGCGGTTCCTTTAAAGTAAAATATTTTAATATTAAGAAAGGAGGGATTGTATGTATACGAAAGCTGGGACAGGAGGCAATATGAAAGAATATTTAAAGCCGGAAGTAATTGTTCTGGATAAGAAAAATATGCCTGCCGTTTTTTTGTCGGGAGACGGAATTTGTTTTTTGGGCTATAAAGCCTGCTCAAATAATTATACTGGTACCGGAGTATGCGATAAAGGCTATGTTGGATGCGGCTTTTGTTATCCCATTGAAAAAGAAGAGGAATAGAGCGTGACCGCCACTCAGCCAGTGGCGGTCAGCTTTTTAAGGAGGTATCTGTGGAGATCAATTTCAGCATGTGGATAGAAATTCTGAAATTACAGCTTGCTGCTGTCGGTTTTCTGCAGATTAAACCGCAGGGAAAAAGCATGTATCCGCTTATGGAAACAGATGATACGATAACAATAATCAGAAAAGATGAATATAAGGTGGGGGATATTGTTTTATATACAAAGAAGGAGCGGCTAATTCTTCACAGAATTATTTATAAAACGGAAGAAGGCATTTATATTCTTGTGGGTGATAACGCACATGGATATGAAGATCAGGCCGCAGATTTCGAAATACTCGGTGCGGCTGAACAGATTATCGATACCAACCGGAAGGAAAAAGAAATTTCAGATTTTCCTCTTTATAATTATGCAGCGGTCAAATATGCACATGTTTTCCGGCATATCAGAAATAGCCCTATTTTAGGGGAGAGGATACGCTATATTGTATATAGGATCCTTCACTTTCTTTTTTATGGTATTCCGGTGATTATATACCGGCTGGAATGTAGGGGGATTCATGGAAAAAGGGAAAGGATTAAAAAAATATAACCTGATATCATTGGTAAGCACTCCTTTGAAAGCAGCTCCCTTTGCTTCAGGAGTATATCTGCTGATGAAGGCAATAGGGGCAGTTGTTCCCCTGATAGCGATAAAACTGGACGCAGGCTTTGTTGATGCTGTTTTAAAAATAAAAGATAAAGGAATGAACAAGGCCTTATTTTGGCTAATATTAATTGCTTTGTTTATATTTATATCAGAGCTTGTAAACTATATTTCCCGGCTTTTATGGGAAAAGATCGAAATAAAGCTGAATGAAGAACTGCTGATAAGAGTGTCAGATAAGACCAGTGCTGTTAAGTATAAATATATGGAGAATAAAGAAGCCCTGGATCTTATTTCAAGGGTAAATGAGAATATAGTTCCGTACTTTTCTGAAGGCTTTCTTAAATGTCTGCATGTATTTGACATGGCAATCCGTGTTTGTGGTATTTCCATCATATTAATAAATGGAGCATGGTGGGGAATTATTCTGATATTTGGGTTTTCCATACCCTTATGTATAATGGCTCAAAAAAGCGGTGCAGAGCATTATGAAGCCGCCATAAGTGTAACAGAGAAAAAAAGAAAGACGGAGGTACTGAATGATATCCTGTGTTCCAAGGATAAGGAAGAAGAGAGGTTTTTGTTTGGTTTTTCAACGGAGTTAGGGAAAAAATGGGAGGAGTCATTTAAACAGGTATGTGGGATTCAGCTTGACGTCAGAAAAAAATGGTTTATTAAAATGAAGGCATCCGGAGTGTTTGTCTGTGGGGCCTCCATGCTGATTATCGTCTCGCTTCTTCCCGCAGTAATTAGCGGAAGCATGAGTGTTGGCCTGTTTATATCTCTTATTAATGCTATTTTAGAGCTCATGCAGGAAACCACATGGGGACTGACGGAGATTGTGGATTCCTTAACCCGTACAAATCATTTTTTTAAGGATTTGAATTCATTTTTCTCATGGGAGGAAATTGATGAAGAAGATAAAAATAGAATGCCATACAATAAAGAAGAGTTTGTTTTTAAGTCTCTTGTCTTCCGGAATACCAGTTTTACATATCCTGATACAGAGAAACAGGTTCTGAAGAATCTGTTTCTTGAAATGAAAGAAGGGAAACATTATGCGCTTGTCGGAAGCAACGGCGAAGGGAAGACTACAATAATTAAATTGCTGTTGGGTTTGTATGACGGATACGGCGGCGATATTCTGTTAAATGGAGAATCTATCCGAAAGGTGCCTGTCAGGGAAAGAAATCAGATTTTTTCCGTGGTATTTCAGGATTTTGTCAGATACAGTATGACAGTGAGAGAAAATGTTGAACTGGGGAACATTTTCCATAAGGAAATAAAAGAGGAAGAGCTTCTGAAGCTGTTGGATAAAGTCGGGCTGAAGAATAAAATAGATACCTTATCTGATGGAGTGGAGCATGTTTTAGGTAAGCTTGAGAAAGACGGGCAGGATCTGTCCGGAGGTGAATGGCAGAAGCTGGCGATATTACGGGCCATGTGTTCCCCCGCACCTGTCTTATTGCTGGACGAGCCGGCTTCTGCGCTGGATCCGGAAAGCGAAAGGGATATATATTATTTGTTTTTAAACCTGATGAAGGAGAAAACAGCGGTAATAATATCCCATCGCCTGGGATTTACCAGATGGGTAGATGAGATCCTTGTATTGGGGAATGGCGGTGTCCTGGAAAAAGGGACATTTGATGAGCTGATATCGAAAAAGGGTATTTTTTATGAAATGTTTGAAAGCCAGAAAAAATGGTATGGGAAACAGTAACCTGAACGTCATGCTTTTGCCGTTAAAACTTTTGTGCCAAAAATATTTTTCTTACCTTATTTTATTTTTATTGGTGGGAATTATCTACAGTTTACTGAATACAGCTATCATTATGGCCAAAAGCAGTTTTGTGGATGAAGCCGCCGATTTATTGAATTCTGTTATGGCACAGAAACGGATTTGGTTTATGGCAGGCTTTCTTGGTCTGGTCAGCGCACTGGAGATTATCGGTAATGGAATTTATAATTTCATGTACGTAAGCCTGAGTCTGAAAATGCAGGGAGAAATCCAAAAAATAATATTTCAAAAAATAAACCGCCTGTCCCCACTGGCTTTTGAAACCTCAGAAAACCTGGAAAGAATAAAAAAGGCCCGGGAAGGCGGAAACGGCATTTTTACCATGTGGCTTACGGTTTTTTCCATTATTTCTTTTTATTTGCCCTATTTTATAATGATAGAAATATATTTATATCGAATGCAGCCGGTACTGTCCATTTTTCTTTTACTTATATTTTTGCCGGTATTTTTATCACAAATTATCAATCACACTCTGGTTTCTCATTATGTTGACACAAGTACGCCGTACAAAAGGAAATATGAATATTATAATCGCTGTATTACAGAAAAGAGGTTTTTTAAAGAAACAAGGTTCTGGGGAGCGGTTCCTTTTTTCAGGAGTAAGTTCATTGCTTCCTTAAAGGGCTATTCAGAAGAAACCTGGAAAATAAATAAAAAATCCACATTCATACATATGGGTATGGAAAGCCTTACAATAGCAGGCTATTTTTCAATCCTTTATCTTTTATTCCGGCTGTTGATTGATAACACTATTACAATCGGAGTCTTTATGGCTGTTTTTACATCTATAAAAAGGATGTATGATTTAATGAATGAAATGATAGTCAGGCATATAGGAGGAATTCTCAGAAATTACGGGAGCGTAAAAAAGTACTGTACCTTTATGAAAATGCCTGAGTATTATGAAGCAGCGGTATCCATGGAGGGAGATATCACACTCTCACATATTGATTTTACTTATCCGGAGGGGCAAAAGGCGGTATTCCGGGATTTTAATCTGCGGATAAAGAAGAATGAGACAGTGGCGGTTATTGGAGCTAACGGTTCGGGAAAAAGTACACTGGCAAAGCTTCTCGCTTCTATTTATGAGACGGATTCAGGTGAAATAAAAACCTTGGAAAGAGAAAAGACATCAATGGTCTTTCAAAATTTCCAGAAATATGATATGAGTCTGAAGGATAACATACGGATCAGCGACCTTTACAGGGATGATAACGATGAGGGACAGCTCAGCCTGATGGATTCTTTGGATATGGCAGGGCTGAACAGCAGGTATCTGCTGGATAATCTGGAGACAGAGGTAGGCAGAAAATTCGGAGGAATCGATTTATCGGGAGGAGAATGGCAGCGGGTTGCCATAGCGCGCGGTATTTACAGAAAGCATGATTTACTCATATTGGATGAACCCACCGCAGCTATTAATCCCATGGAGGAAGACAGAATTTTCTGTTTGTTTGAGGAGTTGTCCCAAGAATGTACCTCGATCCTGATTACTCATCGTATGGGGGCGGTAAAGATTGCCGACAGGATTATCGTATTGGAAAACGGAAGAATAATTGAAGATGGCACCTATCAGGAGTTATGTAAGTCCGGAGGCCGATTTGCCAAAATGATTTCTCTGCAGGCGGAGCTGTACGAATAGAAAGTGTACTCTGCGCCATGAATTTAATAAAGCAATCTATATGGATAGCTCTTACTTACAAGCACCTTTTCCGCAGTATAAATACCGAATCCCAAAACATGGAAAAATGAATGGTGCAATCCTGTTCCGGGTAAGTTATAATAGATCTGGGAATACTGGCAACAGGAGGATTTTGTCAATGGAAACAGCGCTGCAGAAGTTCAAGGATATGGAAAAAAGCTGGAAGTGGTATCAGATAAACCGTTTTTTTGGAGCCCTTGCCGGAGCGGTGATTTATTCTCTGGGAATAAATCTGTTTATCGTGCCGGTTGCCCTTTACAGCGGCGGGATTATGGGATTTTCCCAGGTGCTGAGGACGCTACTTATTCAGTATCTGGATTTGCCGCTTCAGAATTTTGATATAGCCGGTGTCATCTATTATCTGATTAACGTTCCCATTTTACTGCTCTCCATGAAACGGATCGGAAGGCGGTTTTTTATAAAAACGGTGATGTGTGTCACCACAGTAACCATCCTTTTGTCGGTCATACCGATCCCGGCACAGCCCATACTGCCTGATGATACTCTGGCGTGCTGTGTTATCGGCGGAATCATCTGCGGTCTGGGAATGGGACTTGCTTTAAAGAGCGGCGGTTCCCTGGGCGGAATGGACATCGTGGGAATGATGCTGATTAAGTGGCGGAAGGATTTCAGGGTGGGACGTGTAAATCTGGTCACCAATATCATCCTGTATTCTGTCTGCATGTTCCTGTTTGATATTCCCACAGTGATTTATTCCCTCATTTATGCTTCCTTAAGTTCTTTTGCCATTGATAAGGTACATGCCCAGACGATCAATGTGGAGGTGCGTATCATTACCAAGATGCAGGATGAAGAAATGGAAAAGGAAATCTTCAGCGAACTGGAACGCGGCGTTACCAAGTGGGAAGCCATCGGCGCTTATACGGATGAGTCGGTGCATATTTTATTTGTCCTGATTTCCAAGTACGAGCTGAGCCAGCTGAAGAATATCGTACACAAATACGATCCACATGCCTTTATTGTGGTAAATGAAGGGGTGAATGTGGTGGGAAATTATAAGACCCGCTTATAATATAAATAGTTATATAAAAGAAAACCCTTCGGGAGAAAAGGCGTTCCGGCCGTCAGAACGCTTATCACCCGGAGGGTTTTTGTATCGTAAAAAGTCTATTGCTGGTTATCCGATTCCGTTTTGGGCTCACAGGTCAAATGCATTCCCAGCTTTTTGAATACCGCTTCATCCACAGAGGAGAGCATGACGGAAGAATGAACCTCACAGCCCTTCAGCTGGCGCAGAGCGCTTAAGGCAAGGGCGGCCCTTTTGTCCGTAGCTGCACTGATGGACAGGGCGATCAGTATTTCATCCGTGTGGAGCCTGGGGTTAATGCTTCCCAGGTATGAGGTTTTCAGAGTCTGGATAGGTTCAATTGCCTGAGGGGATACTAAATGAACCTCGTGATCAATATCCTCCAGAACCTTCAGGGAATTCAGAAGGCAGGCGGAGGCTGCGCCTAACAGGTCGGAGGTTTTTCCGGTTACCAGAGTGCCGTCGGAAAGCTCTATGGCTACGGCGGGATGTCCGGTTTCCTCTTCCCGCTGCATCGCGGCTTTTACGACAGGCCGGTCATTGATGGTAAGTCCTGCCTGTTTCATGAGAAGCTGAAGCTTATACAGGATATCCTTGGAGCTGTTGCCCCTCTTTAGTTCGCAGAGGCAGTGGTAGTAGCGCCGGATGATTTCCTGATTGGCGGCTTCCCGGCAGCTGTCGTCATCGATAATACAGTTGCCTGCCATATTTACGCCCATATCCGTAGGGGATTTATATGGGCTTTCTCCCAGAATCTGTTCGAAAATAGCGTTGAGTACCGGGAAAATCTCCACATCCCGGTTATAGTTCACTGTGGTTTCCCCATAAGCTTCCAGGTGGAAAGGATCGATCATGTTTACATCGTTGAGATCGGCAGTTGCCGCTTCATAGGCCATATTCACCGGATGCTTCAAAGGAAGGTTCCAGATGGGGAAGGTTTCGAACTTGGCATATCCTGCCTGAATCCCTCTTTGATGCTCATGATACAGCTGGGAAAGACAGGTAGCCATTTTGCCGCTGCCGGGTCCGGGAGCGGTTATGACAACGAGGGGCCTGGTAGTTTCCACATACTCATTCCTGCCATAGCCTTCATCGCTGACGATAAGATCAATATTATCGGGATAGCCTTCGATCACATAATGAAGGAAGGAACGGATTCCCAGATTATTCAGCCGCAGACGGTATTGATCCGCCGAAGGCTGTCCGGAATACTGGGTGATAACAACGGAATTAGCCAGAAAGCCCATTTTTCGGAAGGATTCAATCAGGCGAAGGACTTCCGCGTCATAGGTGAGACCGGAATCCATGCGGATTTTATTCCTTTCAATAGAAGGTGCACTGATGACAAGAACTATTTCAGCCTGTTCTCTCAGCTGGTAAAGCATTTTAAATTTACTGTCCGGCTCAAAACCGGGAAGAACCCGGGAGGCGTGGTAGTCGTCAAAAAGCTTGCCTCCGAATTCCAGATAAAGTTTATCGCCGAACATGGCGATGCGGTCCCTGATATGCTCTGACTGCATTTTCAGATATTTGTTGTTATCAAATCCGTACTTCATTAGTCCCTCTTCATAAATTTTATTTGTTATTTTTCATTTGCAGTGCCGCGGCTATAAATCCACGGAACAGGGGATGGGGCCTGTTCGGCCTTGATTTTAACTCGGGATGAGCCTGGGTGGCAACAAAAAACGGATGCTCCGGAAGCTCACACATTTCCACAATACGGCCGTCGGGAGACAGGCCGGAAAGCTTCATTCCATGGGAAGCCAGCAGGCCGCGATAATCGTTGTTGACTTCATAGCGGTGTCTGTGCCGTTCGTAAATGGTTTCATCACCATAAAGGGCGAAGGCTTTGGAAGACTTGTCCAGAACACAGGGGTAAGAGCCCAGACGAAGAGTGCCTCCGATATCCTCCACGCCGTTCTGATCCGGCATAAGTGCTATTACGGGATGTGTGGTGGAGGGATCCAGTTCCACGCTGTGTGCGTCCGAATAGCCAAGCACATTCCTGGCATATTCCACAATAGCCAGCTGCATGCCGAGACACAATCCCAGATAAGGGATATTATGGGTTCTGGCATAGGAAATTGCCTGGATTTTACCGTCGATTCCCCGATCGCCGAATCCGCCGGGTACAAGGATACCGTCCACGTCCGACAGATATTCATCCGCGTTGGCTTCGGTAACCAGTTCGGAGTCCACCCACTTGATATTCACATTAACCCGGTTGGAAATGCCTCCGTGCTTCAGAGCCTCTACAACGCTGATATAAGCATCATGCAGCTGGATATATTTTCCCACCAGGGCGATGGTGACCTCATCTTCCGGAGAGCGGAGAGCTTCCACCATGCTTGTCCAGTCTGTCAGATCAGGTTCTCTGTTTTCCAGACACAGGCATTCGCAGACCACATCGGCCAGATGTTCTTTTTCCATGGCAAGGGGAGCTTCGTAAAGATATTCCACATCCAGATTCTGCAGCACATGTGCGCTGGGCACATTACAGAAAAGAGCGATTTTATCCTTAATACCCTGATTCAAAGGTATTTCGCTGCGGCATACGATGATATCCGGCTGGATTCCCATTCCCTGCAGCTCCTTTACGCTGGCCTGTGTGGGCTTTGTTTTCAGCTCCTGGGAGGCGCGCAGATACGGAATTAAGGTTACATGGATTAAGATGACATTTTCGTGACCGGCTTCATGCTGGAACTGCCGGATTGACTCCAGAAAAGGCTGGCTTTCGATATCGCCTACCGTACCGCCTACCTCAATGATGGCAATTCTGGTATCGTCATCGGTAAAATTGCGGTAAAACCGGCTTTTGATTTCATTGGTGATGTGGGGGATGACCTGAACCGTACCGCCGCCGTAATCGCCCCTTCGTTCCTTCTGCAGGACGGACCAGTATATTTTGCCGGTGGTGACGTTGGAATTTTTGCCCAGGTTTTCGTCGATAAATCTTTCGTAATGCCCCAGATCCAAATCGGTTTCCGTGCCGTCGTCGGTGACAAAAACCTCACCATGCTGTATCGGGTTCATGGTTCCGGGGTCAATATTGATATACGGGTCGAACTTCTGCATGGTAACCTTATAACCACGTGCCTTCAGAAGCCGGCCTAAAGATGCGGCGGTGATACCTTTACCGAGTCCGGATACCACGCCTCCTGTAACAAATACGTACTTTACTGCCATAGCGTTCTCCATTCTGTCAAAAATAGGTTTATCAAGTTGCCTGCTCCCGGAAAAAGAAGGAGTAAATTAGAAAAGTACGCCCTGAAGCGTACCGGTTCCCCGCCCTTTATTATTGAAAACTCAATTTTAATATTATACAACGGAAAATGGGAAAAAATCTACCGTTTTCTGCAAAAAAATTAATAAATCTTTTATAGTTTGCCCCATAATTTCATAGAATTAATATTGATTTATATTCTTTCAAACTCTATAATAGGAAATGATTATCAGCATTTGTCCAGTTTCTTGAGAGGAGCTGTTAAAGAAAGGTTTTACATTATGGATAATAACAACTTAAATAATTATAACGGCGGCAATGGCTTTAACAACGGCCAGGGCGGCGGCCCGGGGAACGGGCAGGGAGGTCCGGGAGGAAGCGGACAGCCACCTAAGAAGCAGAACCTGCTGCTGCTGTTGGTTGCGGCATTGGTAACGCTGGTATGCATGAGCTTTTTTATGAAAATGCTCAGCGGGGTATCCAATCAGGAAATCACCTATAATGAATTCCTGGAAAAGGTGGATGCGGGAGAGGTCAAGAGCGTGGAAATCAACGATGACCAGATTAATATAGTTCCCAAATCCGAGGAAAGTGATAACCCCTTCGTGCGGGCCGAGGAAATCAACTATTATACGGGACGTGTGGAGGATGATACCCTGATTCAGCATCTGCTGGATAAGGGAGTGGAAATAAAGGGTGAAATTCCTGATAATTCAGGCTTCCTGCTTTCCATACTTCTTACCTATGTACTTCCTTTTGTAATTATTATTTTCCTGTTTAACTTCCTTATGAAAAGGATGTCCGGGGGCGGAGGCCCTATGGGAGTGGGAAAGAGCAATGCCAAGGTTTACGTACAGAAGGAAACCGGCGTAACCTTTAAGGATGTGGCAGGAGAGGACGAGGCCAAGGAATCTCTCGTGGAGGTAGTGGATTTCCTGCACAACCCGGGAAGATATTCCAAGATTGGAGCCAAGCTTCCCAAGGGAGCGCTTCTCGTTGGCCCTCCCGGAACCGGTAAAACCCTGCTTGCCAAGGCAGTGGCGGGGGAAGCACATGTTCCGTTCTTTTCTTTGACCGGTTCTGATTTTATAGAGCTTTATGTAGGTGTGGGTGCTTCCCGTGTACGTGATTTGTTTAAGGAAGCTACCAAGAATGCGCCTTGTATTATATTCATCGATGAAATTGATGCCATCGGCCGGAGCCGTGATTCCAAATACGGCGGCGGGAATGAAGAGCGGGAACAGACACTGAACCAGCTGCTTTCTGAGATGGATGGCTTTGACAGCTCCAGAGGTATCCTGATTCTGGGTGCTACCAACCGGCCTGAAATCCTGGATAAGGCGCTGCTGCGTCCCGGACGTTTTGACAGGCAGATCATTGTGGATAAGCCAGACCTGAAGGGCCGTGTGGAAATTCTGCGGGTGCATGCCAAGGATGTTCTCATGGATGATACCGTGGATTTCGATGCCATAGCGCTTGCAACCAGCGGGGCGGTAGGCTCGGATCTTGCCAATATGATAAATGAGGCCGCTATCAATGCGGTGAAACAGGGCAGGGACTATGTCTGCCAGAAGGACTTGTTTGAGGCAGTGGAACAGGTGCTTGTAGGAAAAGAGAAAAAGGATCGTATCATGAGCAAGGAGGAACGCCGCATCGTATCCTACCACGAGGTAGGGCATGCGCTTGTGAGCGCTCTTCAGAAGAACTCCGAGCCCGTGCAGAAAATCACCATTGTTCCCAGGACCATGGGCGCGCTGGGATATGTAATGCAGGTGCCGGAGGAGGAAAAATTCCTCAACACCAAGGCGGAGCTGCATGACATGCTGGTAGGCCTGCTGGCAGGCCGGGCCGCGGAGGAGATTGTATTTGACACCGTTACTACGGGGGCTTCCAATGATATAGAGAAAGCCACTTCCATAGCAAGGGCCATGGTAACGCAGTACGGTATGAGCAAGAAATTCGGCCTGATCGGCCTGCAGACCGTGGAAAGCCAGTATCTGGACGGCAGAGCCGTGATGAACTGCTCCGATGTAACAGCGGCGGAGGTTGATTCCGAAGTCATGCGCATCCTGAAGGAATGCTATGAAAAGGCGCTGGAGCTGCTCAGCGGCAACCGTTCCGTTATGGACAAGATTGCTGAATATCTGATAGAAAAAGAAACCATAACCGGTAAGGAATTCATGAAGATATACCGCAAGGAAAAAGGAATTCCGGAACCGGAAGAGAATAGTACCGAAGAAACCAAATCCCGTATTTCTGAAAATGCCCGTCCGGAAGCTGCTGTAAATACGCAAGCCGCAGATTCCTCTTCGGAGTCCGGTGCCGCTCCTGCTGTACAGGAAATGCCCGCCGGACAGAAGACGCAGGACAATACGGAAGAGGAAATTGTTCCCAAACCGTGGGATCTTCATTTCCAACAGAGCCAGAATACAGGTTCTGCCGCTGTTGACAATGAAGCCAGGCCTTCCGGGGAAGGACAGAATAAGAATACCGGCAGCACCGGTCAGAGCGACTGGTGGAACAGTTCCGAGAGCGGTATACCCGGACAGGATTTGAATTTTTTCCATACACAGGAATCAGGCTCCGGAAATCCTCCGTCTCAGCAGGCAGAAGAGGAAAATACACAGCAGACGTCTGTGTCAGGCGGAACAACAGATTCTGAAGAAGAAAAAGGAAATGATGATACATCCAACGGCCCGCGCGGCCCGGTAGGAAGATTTTCCAATACCGTCCTTCCTCCTTCTGATAAGAAATAAATACAGTTACAGACAGGGATTCTTATGATATTCTAATATAAGAATCCCTTTTCACGTAAAAGAGCGTAAGGGATCATCCCCTCTGTACCCCTGGGGCCTGCGTTTTCCTGCCCGCTCCGGGACCCTGCCCTTTCCGCAGCCGGTTCCGGCCATGCAGAGGTCCTTAAAGGGGACACTTTCGTTCGGATAAACACGCAGCGGTACTAAGGCTGCAAAGGACGCAGCCTAAGGACCGGCGAGTTTATACGCCCCTTACAGGATCCTCTGCATGGCCGG
>ENA-ORML01000238-ORML01000238.1-human-gut-metagenome-genome-assembly--contig:-NODE-238-length-71080-cov-13.094938_pt1 | contig 71080 bp, 56 predicted proteins | sample MGYA00242103_ERZ508995 | MGnify/ENA primary metagenome ERZ508995 (study PRJEB26280, sample SAMEA2338702) | human gut metagenome | biome: human gut; feature: human-associated habitat; material: faeces... | reverse complement strand
AAGGGAACCGGGTACATACCAATTTACGACAATACACAGTTATATAGACAGTCTCAGACTATGTTTTTATTTTATACTCTATCCCGATTATAATCCGGGATAGAGTAATTAATTATTAGTTATTCCTATACATATTCCTTTATTAAAAGTGTTGACAAATGCTCATATATTGTCTTCATATATACTTTTTCTATTCCTTTCTATCTTAAAATTCCAGCAATCAAATAATCATCCTCCTCATACCTATTCCCGGCAATCCTCCCCAGTAGCAATTCCACAGCCTTCTTTGCAATAGCCGCCTCATCCTGCTTCACATGAAGGAAAACCGGCCCGTACGGCGCCAGATAATCCTCGTCTATACAAGCCAGACGGATATCCTGTTCCAGGTCGATTCCCACCTGGGCAGCCGCTGTGGTAACTACAGGTACGATACCGTATTCTTCCGCGATTACCGCGTCTATTTCCCTTCGTTCTTTTTCCAGAAACTTCCTTACTGCGCGGATGGCATTCGGATCCGGTCTGTTATCAAGGAAGCCTTCGGCTCCCCTTCCGGAAGGCAGGACGCAGATTCCTGCCTCCGTCAAATTCAATCGTTCCATTTCATTGATAAAGCCATTTCTCCGTTCCCTGACAGAGATTGCCTCTGTATCCTCCGTAGTAAAAAAAGCAATTCTCCTGCAGCCTTTTTCCGCAAGTCCTCTGACTAAAGCCGCTGCTGCCGCCCTGTTATCTGTACGCACCGAGGGCACCGGTATACCACGCAATTTCTTGTCTATCATAACCATGGGAAAGTCGTCCAGATACAATTGCAGAATTGCGGGGCTGTAATGCTTCCCGTGGCTTGGCATAATTATTATTCCATTTACCTTCATGGAAAAAAGGAAGCGTATTTCTTCCGTTTCTTTTTCCCTGTCTCCATAGGAGAAGCGGACTATCAGCCTGTAACCAGCTTTTTGGGCAATCCTGTCCATCTGATACATCATCTCCAGGCCAAACGGAGTCGATACGTGTTCCAGAACAAGCCCCAATAAATGTCCTGTCCCTTCTTTTCTGCCTTTTGTACCCGCTTTTTCCCTTTTCTCTACATAGGTTCCTTTTCCTGGAACTCGTTTTACATGACCGCTTTCCGCCAGCATTTCCAACGCCTTTTTCAGGGTTATTGCACTGACCCCAAACTCTTCACATAACTCTTCGTCACCGGGAAGCTTGCTGCCCGGTAAATATATCCCATTCCTGATCCGTTCCAGCAGTTCATCATACACCTTCCGGTACAGAAATACCTTTCCCATATCTGCTCTCTTTTCCTTTCCGAAGCCGCTCCCTGAACTCCCGGCTCCCTAAACTCCCGGCTCCCGGCTCCCGGCTCCCGGCTCCCGGCTCCCAATTTTATCATCTGTTTTTTCTCACGTAAAATCAATGTATATTAAAATATATTTTTTGTCAAATTTCTTTTCTCTCTACTTTTATAAAATATATTTTTTCCATATTTTATATGTAATTATATCCAGTATTTTCGTATATTTTTAGGTATTCTATAGAAAAAAACTGCTCATATTTACAATATATATTTAATATGCTACCTTTGATTTAAAGGAACTATCCCATTCGCCCCAAAGGAGGCCTATATGAATCAACAAAAGAAAACCAGTCCCTTCCGTTATGCTGTCGGTATGTTCGGCACCTCTATTCCTATCAATATGTTCAAAACCTATGCTGCTGCATTTTACGTGATCGGGCATGGGGTTACTACGGCTCAGTTTTCCATGGTGCTGTTTCTTTACACCTTCGTGGATGCCATCGATAATCCTGTCTATGGTTTTTTATCTGACCGTACGCGGACCCGTTGGGGACGCAGACGTCCCTGGCTTGTTATCGGCACTCCTCTTCTGGCACTCTGTTTTATCGCGTTCTTTAATATACCCGCTTTTTTAAACGGCAGCGGAATTTTTTCCTATATGCTTCTTATGTATATCCTCACCGGAACTCTGGATTCCCTGATCAATGCCAACTACGGCGCTCTTTTTCCCGAACTGTTTACCTCTGATTCCCAGCGGGCCAAATCCAATGCCATGCGTCAGGCTTTTCAGCTGCTCGCCATGGTCATCAGTATTGCCCTTACACCGCTTGTAACGGATGCTCTGGGCTATGGCCTGACCAGCATTATTTATGGAATCCTGGCGGTAGCGGTCATCCTTTACTGTACGTTTGGATGCCACGAAATTACAAGAACTGAGGATCTCCAGAAGCCCCGTCTGCTTTCCACTCTCCGGGATCTGCTCACCAATCCGAAATTCTGGATTTTCGGCCTTACCAATGCCTTTTACAGCGCGGCTATGTCTCTGGTTATGTCCGCAGTTCCTTTCTATGTAAAATACACGCTGGGACTTGGCAGTATGGCAAATACGATTCTTCTCGGCATGGTGCTTCTGTTTGCCATGGCAGGAGTATCCGTATGGGCTCTTTTTGTAAAAAAGCATTCGGTGATGCCGGTATGGCGAATCGCTCTGGCCGCATTGACCGTATCCTTTCTGCCCCTGTATTTTGTCTCCGGCCTTTTTCCTGCACTTGCTGCAGCCTGCCTTCTGGGCTTCGGTTATTCAGGGGCCATCACTACCATGGATCTAATCGGCGCCCGTATTATGGATGAGGATACCCGGAAAAACGGGCTGAGAAGAGAGGGGACTTATGCGAGCGCCATGGGATTTATGAACAGGCTGAGCGGCTTTTTTACCAGCTTCGCCTTCCTGATTGTAGGCCGTATCTACGGTTTTGAAAGCGGAGAGATACCAGGCCCCCGTCCACATGATGCCGCGCGTTTTCTGATGGTGGTATTTCCCTTTTGTGTCATGATCCTCAGCGTATTGTGTTCCCGTTTTCTGAAATTTCCGGAAGACGGCGACACTTCTGCGGCAGAGAGTCCGGCTGTACCCGGAAAGGAGACGAAATGAATGAACGTTTCCTTATTATAAATGCCGATGATTTCGGTCTGTGCAAAAGTATGAATCAGGCGATCTGTGAGCTGTTCCGGCTGGGTGCAGTCACCTCCTCCTCTATCCTCTCTCCGGCTCCCATGGCCATGAATGCCTGCCGATATGCAAAGGAAGGCAGTTTTCCTGTGGGAGTTCACTGGACTCTTTTTTCAGAATGGAAGGAAGAATGCTGGATGCCCGCGGATAAAGAAAAGAGGGATTCCTCATTGACTGTGAACGGCCTGCTGCCTGCTGACGGAGGAGCGGCAGCAAAACGGGCTGTCTCAGGTGATGTGACGTGGGAGCTGGAAGCCCAATACCGGTTTATGACGGACGCCGGCTGTACGCCGGATCATGCCGACAGCCATGGAGGGACTTTATATGGCATCAACGGAAGGCTTTTCTTTCTCAACGCTTTCCGCCTCTGCCAAAAATACTGTCTTCCTTTTCGTTTTGCCCGTTCTCCTGCATTTCTGGAGCGTCAGTTCGGAGGAAAGGTATCCCCTGCATTGAAAGCTGCCCATGCCGCAGTCTGCTTTCTTGCCGACCGAATGAAGGTATCGCTGCCGGATGATTTTATTACACATCCTCTTCCTGTGGAAAAAATCCGGGATTATGAAGCCCTTTGTTCTTATTATGAAGAGCAGCTTGCCGCGGCGCCTGCCGGCATAAGTGAAGTATTCCTGCATCCGTCCGTTCCCGATCCTGTTCTTTCCCTGCGGACACCTCAATGGAAAAAACGGGAATGGGAGTATGAATTTTTAAAAAGCGGCCGCCTGAACCGCTTTCTGGAAAAGGAAGGTTTCCGGCTGGTTTCCTGGAAAAGTGCCCCGTTCCCATGCAAAAAGGAGAATTTATGAAAAAGAAAATACAGTTACAGTTATTTCTCGACAAATCCCGGGAAAGGGAGTATATCCGTCTTCCTTTCTCTGTAGATGCGGACACGGAAAGCATTTCCATCCGTTATTGTTATCCATCCTCTTTTGCAGGGCAGGATGGCCCTTTTGTTATTGAAGGGGAACCCTGCACGATTGATCTGGCGGTCATGATGCCTGACGGCAGAATGGCGGGTTCCTCCGGTTCGGATCGCAGCAGCATCCTGATTTCCCCTCTGGGCAGCAGCGCGGGCTTTCAATCCTGCGAACTGCCGGAAGGTACCTGGCATATCATAGCGGGCGCTTATCATATTCCGGCCAATGGTGTCGCCGTAGAATACGAAGTGGAAGTAACGCCAAAGGAACGCCGGCTTTTTAAGGGTGATACCCATGTCCATACCACCGCTTCCGATGGTATTCTGGAGCCAGAGGAAGCGGCTCTGCTCGCCAGGCGTATGGGATTGGATTTCCTTATATTTACCGATCATAATAACAGCGCCCAGAATGACAGGCTTCCTTTTTATGAAGATATCACGCTCATTCCGGGGACTGAATGGACTCATTATAAGGGGCATGCCGGTTTTCTGGGCACAGAACAGGCTTTCAGCACTCCTTTTTTTACCGCTTCTTTAGAAGAAACAAGGGCTTTATTCATGGAGGCAGAAGAAAATGGGGCTTTCCGTGTCATCAACCATCCCTTCTGCCCGCTGGTTCCCTGGGAATGGGATTTTTCTCTGCCCTTCGACGGTCTGGAGGTATGGAATGGTGTCATGTCCGAGCGGAATGAAAAGGCAGCCTTCTGGTGGCATCAGCAGCTTTGCTCCGGCCGGAAGCTGCCGGTTACCGGAGGCAGTGATTATCATCGTCCCGGTCTTCTGGGCAGCCTCGCCATGCCCTGCCAGTGTCTGTATGCCCCTTCCCGATCCAGGGCGGATTTGCTGAAGGCTCTGCGCCAGGGCAGCGGTTATGTTTCTTATCTGCCCTCCGGGCCTCAGGCAGATTTCGCTGCCATATCTCCGGAAGGCCTCCCCGCCTCCTTCGGGGACGTCGCCGTCCGCGGAGAATATACGGACATTCTGCTTACCGGCCTCTGTCAGGGCGATGAAATCCGCCTGATTACCGATACGGCTGCGGAATCTCTGATCGCTCCTTCCGGAGCCTGTGAACTGAAACTGCGAAGACGTTTTCCGGATGCCCTCTTCCTTCGGCTGGAACTGTACCGAAGCTATGCTCCCGGCCTGCCTCCCATGAAGGCCCTCCTCACTAATCCTGTATACTACCAATAACAGAAATTCCTATCAGAAAGGAACAGAAATGAATACAGCTGCCAAGAAAGTAATTGTTGTCTTTAAAACCCACCTTGACATCGGCTTCACCGGACTGGCACAGCAGGTTCTGGACAAATACTGTCTGGATTTCATCCCTTCCGCCGTAGAGCTGGCTTTTCGTGTGAATACCCCGCAGTATAAAAAATTTGTGTGGACGGTGGGCTCCTATCTCATCCGGTATTATTTTGCACATGCCGATGCGGCCGGCTGCAGCAGGCTGGAACAGGCCATCCGGCTGGGATATGTCCGCTGGCACGGACTGGCCTGCACCACGCATACGGAGCTGATGGACCGCCGGCTTCTGGATTATGATCTCTCCATTTCACATATGCTGGATCAGAAATTCGGCATCCATACCATCGCCGCCAAAATGACGGATGTACCCGGCCATACCATGGCCCTTGTTCCGGCTCTCTGCGATGCCGGAATTGAATTCCTGCATATAGGAGTAAATGATTCCTCCCGCATTCCTTCCGTTCCCGGACTTTTCCGCTGGCGCGCCGGAGAGCAGGAAATTGTTGTCAATTATTCAGCCTCCTATGGAGAGTCCACTTTCCTGGAAAACGGAACCGTCCTGGAATTTTATCACGCCCATGATAATTCCGCACCGCCCTCCCCGGAAGAGTTGGATACCCTTTACCGGGACTTGGCACAAAAGTATCCTCATGCGCATATCGAAGCCGGTACCATGGATGAATTCGCCGCCGATATACGTCAGATCCGGGAAAATCTCCCCATAGTGGAATCGGAAATCGGGGATACCTGGATACACGGAATTGCCACCGATCCCTTAAAGGTATCCCAATTCCGCCGGCTTATGCTTTTAAAAGAAAAATGGATTACAGACGGTCTGCTGACACCTGACATGCCCGCTTACCACAGTTTCATGGAAAACCTGCTGTTAATCTGTGAGCATACCTGGGGAATGGATACGAAAAAATTCCTTCTGGACTTCACCCATTGGGAAAAAAGTGATTTCACCGCAGCAAGAGAAAAAGACAGCACAGGTTATGAACTGTTTTCCCCGCAGAACCAGCATATATTTCAGGCACTGCTGCCGGAACTGGAGGCATATAAAGAGGAACGGGGAGGATCCGGATCTTCCTATTCTCTTTTTGAAAGTTCTCATCAGGAACAAAGAAACTACGTGACCCGTGCTCTGGATGCGCTCCCGGCCAGGGAGACTGCCGAAGCCCGCGATTTTCTTTCCTTTACTTATCCCGTTATTCCTTCCGGAGCACTTGAATGTCCTGTAAATTCTCCATTTGCCGCCGGACCTTATCAGGTAATCATAGGATCTTACGGAGAATTGACCAGCCTGAAGGATATGAGAACCGGCCTGAGCCGGAAGGTATCCATCGGGCTTCTGGAATATGAAACCTTCGGTGGAAAAGAGACAGATGACTGTTATTTCGCCTACGGGAGGAACCTGATCCAAAACTTCCACTGGGCGGAACCTGATTTCGGCAAACCCGGACTGCGTTATCATACACAGATCGGGCACCATTGCTATCGTCCCTTTCCTGAATCCGTCCGGCTTTGGAAAGATACGCTCTATGTTACTCTCCTTTTCCCGGAGGAAGCCTGTGCCGAATATGGCTGTCCGAGAGAAGCCATGGCTCTGTATCGTTTTACCGAACAGAAAATCCATATGGATCTTTACTGGAAGGACAAGGATGCCCTGCGAAGCCCTGAAGCGCTGTGGCTGGAAATCTCTCCGGGCGGCGACAACCCTGGCTGCTGGAAAATGGATAAAACCGGACTGCTGCTTTCCCCTGAAAATGTAGTACATAACGGAAACCGCCAGCTGCATGCCGTACAATCTCTTTCCTATGATGCCGCTGACGGCCGCATCCGGATTTATCCCCTCGATGCCCCTCTTGTTTCCTTCGGAGGGAAAAAGCTGTATCAGCCGGATAACTGCCTTCCGGATCTCAGCCTGGGCTTTTCCTTCCTTTTGTACAACAACCGGTGGGGCACCAATTTCAAGCAGTGGTTTGATGAGGATATGCGGTTTTCCTTTGATATTCTTCTCACCTGTCTCAATTGAAGTACAGGGCATGTTTGTATTTCGGCCCCGTTGCCATATTTCTAAGAGAAATGATATAATATGCAATAAACAGGAGGAACAGGCAATGGATTATGATATGCTTTTCAGCATTGGCGAATTGGCAAACATATGCGGCATCACTCCTAAAACATTGAGATATTACGATAAACTGGGGCTCCTGAAACCGGCCTATATAAACACTACGAATGGTTACCGGTTTTATACCCGATGGCATATAACCCGTATTTCAACCATTAAGCAGCTGCAGAATATAGGGATTTCACTGGACGATATCCATACCTTTTTCATGCAGGATGATGAAACAAATATTGTCGGCTGCCTTTCCGGATTATTGAAGTATCAGGAAAAATATATTACCGCACAGTTAACTGAATTAGAACAAAAACAGAAAAAAATCCGGTCTTTACAATTACAATGTGAAACACTTAAAGGAAAGACAGCCTATGATGAATCCATCGGAATTACGATACGGCCTATTCCGAAACGCAGGATACTTTATACGTCATATCACGGAACATATACACCGGGCCTGTTCAGGAAATGCTATCAGGAATTACTCTCAGACATAAAGGCTGCCGGTTATGATCCCGGAGAAATGGAATTATCCGCCCCCTTATCTATTTTCTGTATATCTGAAAACAGGAATGACAGCGGTAATGCAGATATCAAATTAGGCTATGAAATGAATAACCGGCAGGAGGTTTCTCTCCCTGCCCTATATATCGATGAGGGTTTATATGCCTGCTGTATTTGCAGAGGCCCTTATGACCGGCTAAAAACAGAGTTAAGCCGGACTTTGCATGAAACCATAAAAGATATGGGCTATCAGATATTCTCTCCGCAGATTGCGTATTATTATATTCATGAAGCGATTACAGAAGATAAGAATTATCTCACTGAAATCCAGATTCCTGTTAAGATCATGGAAATTTAATTGACTTTGTCCTTAGGGCATACTCTATTCTCTCCTTATCAAAAACAAGGAGGAACAGGATGGGATATTCAATTTTCCAAAATACGATGGTCGATATGACCTACCCGCAGATAGAAGAAGAGATTAAAAAGGGAGCCTGTGCGCTGCTTCCCATATCGGTTGTGGAAGAACACGGTCCGCATCTGTGCACCGGAACAGATATTTATTTAACCCAGGCTGTCTGCGTAAAAATCAAGCAGCAGCTAAACGCCATGGGTAAACCGGTGATAATAGCACCGTCTTTTTACTGGGGAATCAACAGTATTACAGACAGCTTTGTCGGTTCATTCACTATCAGCGCCGAAACAATGGAGGCCCTGCTTTTGGATATACTGGCGAATCTGAAGAAATGGGGCATACATAAAATTTTCATGCTGAATTTTCATGGGGATTATGTTCATATCAGAAAAATAGCCGAAATAGCCAAAAAGGCATATATAGAAAGAAAAACAGAAGCTTACTTCATTAACAGCAAAAGCACATTCATGCAGTTCGGAATAACCGAAGAGGTTCCTTATCTGCTCAATGTTCCCCTTAATCAGAATCTGTTATCGTCCATGGGCGGTGACTCTATAGACATCCATGCCGGAGCTGCCGAAACCAGCTGGATGATGCTTGATTATGAAGAATTGGCGGATCCCGATATTGCAAAACAACTGAAGGCCACCAATCTTTCGATGGACGATTTAAGGATATGGCTGCATGGCGGTAATTCAGCAAAAGAAATTACTCCGTCAGGATATTGCGGGAATCCCGCAAATATAGATCTGGATGCAATACAACGGATAGAAAAAGAAACGTCAGAAGCTTTCGCTTCCTATATATACAAAGTATTATAAATAATAAATTTATGTATCCGGAAGAAAAGAAAAAATGGGGATGCCCAATAAAATCCGCCTTGACAATAATGCCAAAGCGGATTTTAATCGTCCCTGCTGCCACGATAATACCTATTGTGAAAATATATGGGCGCATATGAACAATATACTGCATCAGTTCCCTTATCATTCACCGGATAAATAGGCAGAATATGTAATTCCCACATTCCTTTTAAAAAGCTTCCCGAAATAATTAGGATCCGGTATCCCTACCTTTTGAGCCGTCATATACATGATGGTTCCTTTTTTTGCCAGTTCTTTTGCCTTCTCCATTCTAACCTCAGTGAGAAATGCGGATAAGCCTTGTCCCGTTTCTTCCTTAAATTTACGGCTTAAATAAGAGGAATTAAAACCAAACATTTTGGAAACAGAGGTTAAATTCAGCGTCTTGTCCTCATAGTTGTCTTTGATATATTTTATAATTTCCTCTATTGTAATACTGTATCCGCCTATTTCATCTATCGTTTCATCGGGCTCAGCCTGATTTCTTTCATCATCAAGCTGTCCTATTATTTTATGGAGAGTATCGTTGATTTCTGCTCTTACGATTGGTTTTAAAAGATAGTCACTAACTCCTATTCCGATACATTCCTTAGCATAATTAAAATCTTCATATGCAGTAAGTATAATGATTTTTAATTTCGGATATCTCTTGATTGCAAATCTCGCAAATTCAATTCCATTCATAAAAGGCATTCTGATATCAACAAATATGATATCAGGACGTATTTCATCAATAATATTAATCGCTTCAATCCCGCTCGCCGCTTCCCCTTCGACACGCAGGTTCATCTCTTCCCAATTGATTGTTCTTCTCAACAAACATCTAATTGCCTTTTCATCATCAACAATCATTACACGATACATGCTATCCCTCTATTCCTTATGCTTCCATTTGAATACAAATCATCTATTCGTATTTTAATTCTTCAAGCGGAATGTAGATCTCTACCTCAAAGTAATATCCCACTTCGCTGGAAATTTTATAGCTGACCTTGTTGCTGTAATATTTCGAAATTCTATCCAATGTACTTTTTAATCCAAAACTTTGACTTTTCTTTGATAATACCTCGGATATCCTCTCCTCACTTGCACCGATGCCAGTATCCTTAACTGTAATTACCAGCTTATCCTCCTTCTGTTTTGCATTGATATAAATATCTCCCTCTTCCCCTTTCGGTATGATGCCATGATAGAGTGCATTCTCAACTATGGGCTGGAGAATCAGCCGGGGAATCCGAACATTCTTTACCTTTTCGTCTATATCATATATATCATGAAAGATATCTCCATAACGTAATTCCTGCAATTTAAGATAATTCTTTACTATTTCAACCTCATCGGAAAGAGTGATTTCCTCCTGGCCCTTACTCAGAAATTTTCTATAAAATTTCCCCAAAGTTTCAATGGCATCATAAACCTCATCGCGTGGATTTTCAAGTGCCAATAAAGCGATCGTTTCAAGGGTATTATACAGAAAATGCGGTTTAATCTGTTCCTGCAATGCATTCATTTCCGCTTTTTGATACGCCTTTTCCTTTTCAACAAGTTCTTCTATCAATCTGTTGATCTCTACAAGCATGGTATTATAGCTATTTTTCAGTTCTCCTATTTCATCATTGGGCAGCTTTATGCTTACTCGTCTCAGCCATCCTGTTTTTACTTCCCTCATGGAAGAGACAAGACTCTCTACTGGATTCGTAATAGAAAACTTTATAAACAGTCCAAGAATAAAAAAGCCGAAAAGAGTAACCAGTATAAATACTATAATTGAAATAATAATTCGGGGCGCAACAAACTGAAACGCAGACGTATTATCTTTTTCTGCTAAGACAATAGGTGTATTGGGGATGTTCTTAATGAAAACATTTTTATCTATAGCTGTCACCTGGCAGGATATGTTTCCTTCTCTGATTTCATCGGAATATTTTTCCAGCTTTTCAGAGCCCTCAATGATATTTCCCTGGAGATCAAATACGGTAAACTCCTTTTCCGTATCATCAAATTCTGAATAGGAACTCTTTAATATATCATCGAAATAATTGATAACAATAATTCCAACAGGTTTTTGTGAATTTATATCATATATCGTACGAATCAGGGATATTACCGGTTTACCCGATATCTGACGAAAAGCTCCTCCCCCATTTATTTTTATGATATATCCTCCGTTTGCACGGTTTATTTCTTCATGCCATGCGGAATCCATCATGCTTTTATCTAAATATGTTACGCCATTATTTATACTGATATAAATACCATCATTTCTGAAAATATAGACGGATGAAAGGGCTTTTTCTGCTATAGTAAACTCATAAATCACGGATAATGCATCATAGGTTATTCCCAATTTATTTACATCATCGGTATTTAAAAAATATAAGACCTCCTTGCTGTTCATGATCCATTTACTTACCGTACTGCCGCCCGAGAAGCTGTTCATAATATTTTTTTCAACGGAATTGAGCACATCTTTATTGGCATTATAGATGTATTCATCCATATTGGCTTTGATTATAAACTGATATATTGCGAAAATAACAAGAACATAGGTACACAAAATTACCGCAAATAGAGCTGTTGTCTTTTCCTTCAATTTGCGTGAAGAATACCATTCTATAATTTTGTGCACCCATGTTCTCATATTATACCTGCTATCTAATAATACCTTATAATCCTGTCTCTTTTTCTTCCTCTCCTTACCCCTTTATCGCTCCGGCCATAAGAGACGACTGTATTTTTTTACTCATAAATAAGTAAATGATTAATGTTGGGAAGGTTGCAATTACAAGTCCGGCCCCAATGGGGCCCCAATCCGTCGTGTAAGCTCCCGACAGGCTTTGGATACCTACAGACAGTGTTCTGTATTTTGAATCACTGATATAAATGATCGCAAACATTAATTCATTCCATGCCTGCAAAAACGTAAATATGGCAACCGATGCAAAGGCCGGTTTCATAAGAGGACATATAATCACCCAGAATATTTTATATATTCCTGCCCCGTCTATGCAAGCGCTTTCTTCTAATTCAACAGGAATACTGATCATAAAAGAAGAGCATATCATAATTGCCATGGCAAGAGCAAATGCAACGTAAGGCACAATCAGGCTCTGATAGCTGTTGAGCATATGAAACTTTCTCAGTATAATAAAAATCGGAAGAATCGCCGCATGAATCGGAACGGTAAGTCCAAGCATAAACAATGCGTTTATTTGTTTTCTTCCCTTCCATATCATACGTTCAAGGGCATAGGCAGCCATAAGCGAAAACAAAATAGTAAATAGTATGGTAAGTCCGGTTACGACACAGCTGTTAAAGAAATACAGACCCATATTCCCGGCTATCAGCGCCTTTTTATAGTTAGACCATAACCAATGCTTCGGCAGCCCAATTACATTTGACCCGAAAATTTCACTATTATCTTTTAAGGAAAACATCAGCATATAATAAAGCGGAAACAGGCTTACGAATGTCCAAATAATCAAAACAGTATATTTGACCACGTTTTTCACATTCTTTTTTGTTTTCATGTCACTCTCCTTCCACCTTGAAGATTCTCTTAATTCCTATGGCAAATGCAAAACACAGGATAATAATTATCACGGCAACTGCAGAACCCAAACCATATTGGTTACGCCCAAATATCAAGTTGATCATCAGTGTGGAAGGCACTTCGGAAGCATGGGAGGGACCGCCGTTCGTGAGTACATAAATCATGTCAAATGTCTTAAACGAACCTACGACTGCAAATATTGTGCACATTCTTATAATCGGCTTAATCTGAGGAATGATAATCCTTGTATTGATCTGCCAGGAAGTTGCGCTGTCTACCTGTGCCGCCTCAATTAATTCCCTCGGAACGGATTTGATTCCTGCATAGAACAGCAGCATATGGTATCCGATAAATTGCCAGAGAATAGGAACCATCACCGCAGCCAAAGCCGTCTTTTCTTCTCCCAGCCAGGTGTGAACCCAGCCGGACAAGCCAACCGTCTTTAAAAAAGTATTTAACAAGCCATAATTGGGATTATATATCTTTAACCACAACTGTCCGATTACCACACTGGAAATTAAAACAGGAATAAAAAATACACTTAAGAAAAAACGTTCTCCCTTGATTCCTTTCGCCAATATCAGGGCCAAACCAAGGGAAATCGGAAGCTGGATGAAAACGGAAAAAATCGCGATAACGACTGCATGCCACAAAGTTTTGGGAAACTGAATGGACGTATCTTTAAAGAGATTAATATAATTGTCAAATCCAACAAATTTCCCCGTCGTCATGCCATCCCATTTCAGCAAACTGTAATAACAGGACATAAAGATCGGAACGATGATAATAATAACAAAAAGTATTGTAGCCGGTAAAAGAAATATGATCAGTGCTGTTTTATTCTTCCTTACCTTATCCATGCTGCAGCCCCTCCTTTCAAAAGCTTCCTCCGGCCTTTCCACAGACCAAAGGAAGCTTTATTTATCTTTTACTCTTTCGTGCTGTCTAATTGATCCGCCATTGCCTTCACATAGTCTTCCGGTGTAATTCCGCCTGAATACAGCTGCTGAAGAAGTTCCAGGTACTTATTGGCATCCTCTGCAGGAAGAAGTGTATCAAACCACAGTGTAAAGGAATTCGCCTTAGTGGTATAACCGGCAATTTCTTTTGTCATCGGCTCAACTGCGGAATCATCATAATCTATGTTCCAGGCAGGAATGGCAACACCCTCAAGGTATGCGTTCTTAGAAATATATTTGGCAATTTCAAATGCCGCATCACAAGCCACTTCCGGATATTTGGTTGATTTCGCAACCATAATGGTATCGGAAGCTCCGCCCATAAAATCGCCAAGTGTGGCATTGTCAGAATTCACTACCGGAATAGGGGCGACGCCAAATGCCTCTTTATCATAAGATCTTGTATTAATATCCCCGCCTAACCATGAACCGGTAAAGAACATGGCTGCCTGACCATCAAGGAACGGCTGAACAGCTTCATCATTGGAAAGTCCTGTGGCTCCTTCTTCAAAAGCGCCTGCCTCATTCAATTCTACAATTGCTTTCGCGGACTGAAGCATATCCGGATCATTATAGCTTTGTCCTTCCTGCTTGAGCAATGCGTTCTGCAGCTTTGTCGGGCCCGCAGATTTCAATGTAAGCCCGTCATGAAGCATTCCAAGTACCCAGGTATCCTTCACCGAAGTGGAGATAGGTGTAATTCCGGCTGCCTTTAAAGTATTTACTGCTGCAAGAAGCTCATCATATGTAGTAGGAACAGCCAGATTGTTCTCTTCAAAGATCTTCTTATTATAGAACATCACGGAAACCGGTGTGGTAAAGGTAGAGCCATAGATTTTTCCGTCATATGTCTGGTTTTTCAGGGCAGCTGCCGGAAGCTGGTCTTTATAATTCGCATAATAATCATCAAGCGGAAGAACCTTTCCGGATTCTGCAAAGGGCTGTGAAAACCCTCCGCCAAAGGTAAAGAATAAATCGGGCAGTTCATTCGCCGCCACCGCAGATTTAATCTTCGTCTTATATGCCTGGTTCTCAAATGTCTCGAATTTGATCTTGTAGCCTTCGTGGTTCGATTCCCACTCTTCGATCGCTTTCAGGTAAGAACTGTGCATATTATCCGATTCAGTGGCAATGCTCCAAAAGGTAAGGGTTTTCTCCTCAGCGCTGCTGCTTTGGCTGCTTTGGCCGCCTTGGCTGTTTCCGCTGTCACTCACACTATCCTTGGTACCGCAGCCTGCAAGCAGACTTGCCGTCATGATCAGTGACAATAAAATACTAACTGCTTTCTTCTTCATAATATCCTCCTTTAATCAGCAATTACATATCCGCAATCTGTTATTGGAATCTGCATAACACAATGCAATTCGCAAAGAATACGGAATTACGTGTCTTTATTGTTACAAAAATTATATGGTATTGCATATTGAATGTAAACGGATTATTTTTACTTGCATGTGGATTTTCTTTACCTGCAGATATTCCGTATAAGTGCTCGTTTTAGTGAAGCATCAGATTAAACAGGGGTTAAATCGTTCAGGAAGTATTTGATTCTGCACGAAAGATTTCAGAAATTACAGAAATTAGAAAAGCGCTGAAGGTCATTTACCCATTGCAGTAAATGACCTTCAAGAATTGATTGATGGGAAGATGAAACGGGGTAATCGGGAAAAAGAAAGGGACTTTTTCACAGCCCCCTTCTTCTGTCCTTTATTTCCGCAGTCAAACCCGGATAATATATCCGTCTTTTCTCGCTTTGGCCTGGGGATGCGGTTCATCGGAATAGCCCAGGATACAATTTCCGATACCTACGTATTCCTCGCCAAGCCCCCATTTTTTCATGAGGGTTTTTCCTTCTTCCGAAAGGAAAACCTCTTTCGCACGGTGGATCCAACAGGAATCCACGCCAAGGGAAGCGGCGGCGTTCATCAGGTTCCCCATCACCAGGCTTCCGTCCTCCACATAGGTTCCCCTTGTGCTGTCGCCAAACACAATAACAACCGTGGGCGCTCCGTAAAAAGGATCTCCGTCATTTCCCATTACAGCGGCATTCATACGGGATATCTGATTTATGGTATCTTTATCGCGTACCACTACCATCACTGCTGACTGCATTCCCATTCCGCTGGGAGCATACTCTCCGGCTTCCAGTATCTGCTGAAGAATATTTTCCGGTACCTGCTCCTCTTTATAGGAGCGTACGCTTCTGCGTTCCATTAACGTTTTCAATGTCTCATTCATTTCCTTTTCCTCCTTTTCTTTTTTATAACTTCTCGGAATCTTCAGCCCTTATTTTATAAGGCTTTCAGACCCTATCTCTAAAAAATCACCCACTTTTTCTCATAAAGCACTTGACAAATCGTTCAAAATTTGCGGCGAAGTCGATTGATTATATTTTATTTCATTCGACTGGAGGCGATCTTTTTGTTACCTGCTAATCCTGGCGGACATGCCGCCTATCAGGATACTTTCGTATCCGACTTACTTAAATTTTATCCGGATCCCTTTGTTCTCTCTAAATCCACCTGGGATTATATCGTGCTGTTCTGGTATCTCGATCTTTCCCAGACCGATTCCATTATGCAGGAGTGTTACTCTGTTTTTGGGCCTCAACCACGCCTTCCTTCCTGCATGATGCGCTCCTACCTGCTTGCTTTGAAACTGAAAGTGACTTCCATCACTGACTGGTGCCGTATGCTCAGGGAGACTCCCCTTTATGCCCTCCTCAGTGGCTTCCCTTTCGGCGATACCCCTGGCGTTGGTACCTTTTATGATTTCTTTTCCCGCATCTGGAATGATGCCACAAACAACCTCTCCCCCAAAGACCGCTTCCCTAAAAGGAAGACCCCTAAGGGGAAAAAGAAAGGCGATAAGACTCCCTGCGATTCTTCCAGCATGGCTTCCAATCTTCTTCCTTTACTCGAACGCTGGCAGTTCAAACCGGATAATCCTTTTTCCCTCATCTTCCGTCTTTATAAGCAGCAGTTCCTGGACCTTTCCGTCCGTAAGGGGCTGGTCCACCCGGAACATCTGGCTCTTGCCGGCGACGGTACTCCTGTACGCTGCGCTGCTCAACAGCGAAAAAAGCGGATCTGTAAATGTAAGGAATTCGGCTCCTCTTCCTGCAGCTGTAAACGCCATTATTCCCAACCTGACTGCAACTGGGGGTGGGACTCCCACCGGGAATGCTATTTCTTTGGTTACCACCTCTACATGTATGTGGCTTCCGATTCACACAGTGACCTTCCCATTTTTCCTCTTTTGGAGCGCGCCTCCCGGCATGACATGCTTTCTTTTCTCCATTCCTTTTTCACCATGAAAGCATATCTTCCGGAATTCAGCATAGAAAAGCTCCTTCTGGATTCTGCTCATGACGCTTACGCTGTCTATCAATACTGCAGACGGGAAAATATCACGCCTTTTATCGACCTCAACCCCGGTCATACCGGACACTTTACTTATAAAGACGACTTTTCCATTGATAACGACGGTGTCCCGCTCTGTAAGTTGGGCTTACGTATGCATAAAGATGGATATGAGGCTGCAAAACACCGTGCGAAATACCGGTGTCCCAAATCGAACCGGAAACGTGGCTGCTTCTGTGGGCATCCCTGTTCACCGGCGAAATATGGCAGAACTGTGCACATCTTTACCGATGATAATCCAAGGTTATTTAACATACCGCCAAGGGATAGTAAAGCATGGGAAAAAGAATATGACGGAAGGACTTCCGTGGAACGCTCTAACAAGCGTGAGAAAGAAGACTATAAATTAGAAGACGGCAGGCACCGTTCTACAAAGATGTGGTACTGCCGCCTCTACGGCATCATGATGCTGCAACATCTTGATGCCTGGGAAATGCCATCTGTCCCGGCATTTCAAGATTCCTTATTAGGATTACCCGCCTAATAAGGATATCTTAAGCGATTCCATTCGATTTTTCAAGGCATAGTACCCGCTATGCCCCATGTTTATGTCCATTTCTCGTAAATTTCTTTCCCTGCACGATATTCAGTTGTCAATTTTCAGTTGGAACCTCATTCATTGAGATTCCGAGAAGTTATTTTTATATACCAACTCCGCCGTAAATGCGGATCGGCAGTCTGTTTATAAGAACCATTCATTTTTGCCCCTGATGTCCCTGAAGGGCGCCAGCTTCTGTTCCAGACCGGCCATGAGCGGCTCCGGAAGCGATCTGGCTTTTTCCGGGCAAATGGATACGCACCGCATGCAGAGAATGCATTTGGCGGAATCCGTCTTTTCCGGTTCTTCCCTGGGGATTGCTTCCACAGGGCACTTTTCTGCACAAAGCCCGCATTTGATACAGGCGTCGGAAACCAGAGGTACCGCCTGCATGGGATTCCAGTTTTTGTAAGGGCGGTTTCCCTGCACGCTGTAATTCCCGGGCTGCTCTTTTCCGGAAAGAATCTCTTCGTATTTACTGAGGATCTCTTCCGCAAACCGTGTGATTTCTTCTGCATCCTCCTGATCAGGCCTTCCTGCCGCCAGCTGCGTGACAATGGAATGCTGCGCGGCAAGCGCCGCTGATGCCAGCCTTCTGAAGCCCTGCTTCTCCACGCTGTCATCCAGCTCAATCAGCGCGTCCTCATAAGCACGGTTTCCGTATACGGCCAGGGTCACCGCAAAAGCCCCGTTTCCCTGGATTTCCGCCAGCCTTTCGAGCATAACTGCGGGCAGGCGACCTCCATATACCGGGCCCGCCACTATCACCACATCGCCAGGCCCAAAGGACCGTCCCGTATTATGCGGCCGGGTCAGATCATATTCTTCTGTCCTTCCAGCCATCGCCTGCGCCAGAAGCAGGGCCGCTTTCCGTGTATTTCCGGCCGGGCTGAAATGTACCACATCTATTTTTTCCAGCATAACAACACCCCCTTGTCTTCCTGGAAAGACTCCTGCTTTTCCTCCGGCAGTTTTCCCTCCATCCTTCAGTATAGGTTCGTTTTTCCCAGATGTCAATCAAACCCGGCAGCACTTTTCCGTGACGGAAATCTGTTATGCTGCCGGGTTACATATACTGTTTTTCCCGATATCTATCGTATATCGTTATTCGGTTTTCAGACTTTTTCCAATATCAGCCTGTAAACGCCTTTTTTCAGCGGAAGCCTCTCTCTTTCCTCCGCCGGCGTACCATTTACGGATTTCACAGCCATCCCTTCCGGCACAAGGAATTCTGCCGTACAGTCAAACGGGATTTCCGCTTCATATAGGATATGATCTCCTTCAAATTCCCATCCGCTCCGGTACAGGCCGGATGCCGAAGCATACTCGCCTTTTACCCACTGGAAGCGTTCATCCGGGCAGGGAGCCAGCACCGCCTTTTTAAAGCCTGCCGTACTCTCATCCGGCGCAATCCCGCAGACGCTCCGGTAAATCCACTCGGATACAGCGCCATAGGCATAATGGTTCAGGCTGTTCATTCCTGTATCGCTTATTTTTCCGTCGGGCAGCACCGAATTCCATCTTTCCCAGACGGTGGTTGCCCCCATATTTACTTCGTACAGCCAGCTCGGGAAATCCTCCTTGAAAAGGAGGGTATAGGCTTCACCGGAAAGACCCGCCTTGGTCAGCGCCTTGCAAAGATAGGCGGTTCCCACAAATCCGGTATTTAAATGCATCCCGTTTTCTTCCAGCATTTCCTTTAAGCGCTTTGCCGTTCTTTCTTTAAACGGTTCCGGTACAATATCAAAATACAGGGCGAGCACCAGGGCCGTCTGTGTATCAATCGCCACTCTGCCTGTTGCAGTTATATATTCCCTGCGGATCGCTTCCCGGACTTCCTCCGCCACCTTTTCATAATAGGCCTGATCCTCCGTTTTTCCCAAAACGCCTGCTGCCTTCGCCGTCAGAAGGGCGGAATACAGATAATAGACGGAGGCTACATAATAAGGATCGGTCCTTCCGAAACAGCTTTTTTTATCCGGGTTATCAAGAGCCAGCCAGTCCGCAAAATGGAAGCCAATCTGCCACAGCCTTCCGCCGCCGCAGTAGGTTTCATCCATATGGATGATAAAATCTGTCCACAGCTTCATATTTTCATAATTTTCTTCCAGCTGGGTTTTATCCCCGTAAAACTGATAAACGGTCCATGGTATTACCGTTGCCGCATCTCCCCAGGCGCAGGAACCGGATTCTCCCCAGATATTTTCCGTAATATCAGGCGCCTCCTGCCCCATATTTTCCCTGGCTGCGGAAAGCACATCCGGCACCACGTAGGGAACGGAGCCTCCATTGATTTCCTGCTCATAGCGCATGTCCTTCAGATATTTGTGGTAAAAAGCCGCGGTATCCATGTGGAAACAGGCCGTTGCACAGAAAACCTGCGCGTCTCCGGTCCAGCCAAGCCTTTCATCACGCTGGGGGCAGTCCGTTGGCACATCCAGGAAATTACCCTTCTGTCCCCAGACGGTATTTTCAAAGAGACGGTTTATTTTATCATCGGAGGTGGTGACGGAACCCGTTCTTTCCAGCGAAGAATAAACGGCACAGGCTTCAAAATGGAAGCTGCTCAGCATATCCTGGACAAGCGTTATCCCGCTCACCTTCACATAGCGGAAACCATAGAAGGTAAAATGAGGGCGCACATGCCTCTTTTCCCCGTCGGCGATATAGGTATATTCCGCCTTCGCCGTACGCAGGTTATCCCTGTAAAAGTTATCATCCTGCAGGATCTCCCCATACTGCAGCGTAATTTCGGTTCCTTTTTCCGCCCTGCAGTCAAATTCCACCCATCCTGTGATTTCCTGACCGAAATCCAATACCTGTTCTCCTGCCGGGGTAATAAGCAGGCTGGCAGGAGAGAACCTTTCATGAATCCGCACAGGCACACTCATCCGCTCCGTCAGCTTTCCCTCAGGAGCAGCCGTACGCACGGCAGGAACCGAAGCCTCTTCCACACCTCCGGCGAGCCTGCACGCATCCCTGTCCCAGATTTCCCGGCCCGCATCATAGACCTCACCATCATAGATATTGGAGAAAAGGACAGGGGACGAAATGCATTTCCATGTTTCATCGGTGGTAATCATCTGCCGGGTGCCGTCACCGAAGGTGATAAGAAGCTGCGCCGTCAGCAGGAAATCATCCCCGTATATCTCTTTGACCCTTGCCTCATCCAGATAGCTGAAACGGCCTTTGTACCAGCCGTCTCCCAGCATGACGGACAGTACGTTTTCTCCCGGTTTCAGCTGCTGTGTTACATCATAGGTCTGGTATTGGATCCAGAAACGGTAATCATTATAAAAAGGCGCCAGGTATTCATCGCCCGCTTTTTCCCCGTTCAGGCATGCTTCATAGACCCCAAGCCCTGATATGTAAAGCCTTGCGGAAGCGATTTGTGATGCCTCCTTCTCCTCCAGCCTGAATTTCCGGTACATTACCGGCTGTATTTCTTTTCCGAGAGGCGACGTTATCCAGTCCGCGTTCCAGCGCTCCCCGCAGCCGCCTTCGAACCATTCCACAGCGCTGGTTCCCTGGTCGCCATCGTCCGCTTGCGCCGTAACATCCCAGTAATAACGCTTTCCGCCTTCCAATTCTGTTTCCGGGACAAAGGAAAGGGAGGAGATATCTTCCCTCATGCCGCTGTCATACAGAAGCTCCGACATGTCTTCTTTTTCTGCTATGCGGATTCGGGCCGCTTTTAATGTGCTTCCGCTGCTTTCCGCCACCTGGAAGGAAAAGGAGGGATTCTTAACGGAAAATCCGAGAGGATTCTTTAAATGATTTACTTTTAACTGAGTCAGTTTCATATTTTCACTCTCCTGTTTTCTCAATATCGTTCCGTCTTCACACATGCGGCAAGACCGTCCGTCCACTGCGGCATATATGAAAATCAATGTATATATTGATTGTAACCGTTGGAGTGAAAATAGTCATTGTCTTTTAGACTGTCTTTTTATGACCTTTATTGTCCACACCAGTCCTGCGCTTTATGTCCTCCGGCGGCCGTTTTATTTTCCCGCTGCTGCTATCCTTCCGAATTATCGGCAACACCGTTGCCCGATATGTCATTGCCTGACACGCCGTTTCCCGACACACTGTCCCCATGCTCCTCCAGATACTTTTCCACAGCCGGGTCTTCCATATCGTATATCCGTTTCCACTCTTTGCTTTCCTCCACCTTTACCGCTTCCGAACGGTTTTTATACAGGAAACGGGAAAGCTGGTAACAGTCGATCCAGATTTCATTATCTGATTCCTTCTGTGACTCATCAAAAATAAGCTCCAATCCCCAATGGAGGTGCACTGTCTTAATGTTATTCACATTTTCTTTTTTAGAATAGCCTGTATGGCCCATATAACCGATGATATCCCCGGCCGTCACGGCATCGCCCTCCGCAAGGCCCTCCGCATAAGGATAATCCTGGCGCAGGTGGGCGTAATAGTAATACCGCTTTCCGTCAAAGCTCCGGATGCCGATGCGCCAGCCGCCGTACTGGTTCCAGCCCAAAACTTCCACATATCCGGATTCCACAGCCACCACCGGCGTCCCGATCTGCCCCATCATATCATGGCCCAGATGGGGCCTTTTATAGCCATAGCTTCTGGAGGATCCGAAATCATCATAATCGGTATAGGGAAATCCCTTGGCAATGGGCGAATAGGCCTTCAGCCCATATTTCCGTTTCCAGACCGTATTTCCGGATTCATCCTGTTCCTGAAGCAGGAATTCGCCCACCATACCGCCCAGCACGGCGTCATAGGCCTGATAAAAATAGTCATAGTTATTCAGATCACAGGTGATTTCTTCCATCGTGGTTTCTCCGTTCCGGATTTTTTCCGTAATGGAATCCATATCCTTCAGCGCCTGCCTTCCGAATTCACCGCCGTTTTTGGCCGCGGTACAGGCCAGGAGGGATATCCAGTCTATATGGAAATCCTCACCGTAGGTTTCCACATCCGCATCATAAGCCTGACAGAGGGCTTCATAGGAAACATTAAAATCCACCCACTTAATATAATCCTTCTCCGCTTCTTCTCCCGCCTCTTCTTCCGGTTCTTCAACGATAATGGAACCCGAGGTTACAGGGGCAGAGGGTTTCCCTGCCTGTCTGACGGCAAAAAGAAGGGTGAGAAGCACCAGTTCAATCACAATTGCATATTTTAACTTTCCGCAGCGTTTCATGACGGCTCCAGAGGTCTTTTCTATCCAATATATGCGGCAGACGGCGCCGTAAGTCCAAGGAAGCGTCGTTTTTTACAACGGCGCTCCGGCATATTCCTCATCAATCACCTTCCAGAGACGGAGTATATCCTCCATAGTCCGCTCCAGATTTTCTTCACTGCTTTTCCTCGCTTCCGTGAAAGGGACCGGCATCCTGGTAATGCTGAAGGCGGCACTGACTCCGGATCCATAAATATCTCCCGTCCTCTCATCAATGCTTCCCGCCACCACGATCAACGGTATCCCGTCCCGTTTGGCATACTTTGCCACGCCTCCCACCACTTTTCCCATCAGGCTCTGATAATCCAGCCTGCCTTCTCCGGTAAAAATAACATCCGCCCCTTCGATCCGTTCCTCAAATCTCACGGTTTCCAGCACCACCTCTATACCCGGGCATAACCGGGCATGCAGAAAGGCTGCCGCCCCTCCGCCCATGCCTCCTGCCGCACCTGCTCCGGGAAGTTCGGATACATCGGTTCCCAAATCCGTCAGAATCTGACGGGAGAGACAGCGCAGGCCTGCATCCAGCCGATTAACCATTGCCGGATCCGCCCCCTTCTGCGGCCCGAAAATAAAGGCGGCCCCGTTGGCTCCGTACAGGGGATTGTCAATATCGCACATGGCCGTGATGCAGGTTTGCTTTAAGCGCCTGTCCAGGCCGGATATATCAATCCGCTTTATATTCTTCAGCGTTCCTCCCACCGGCAGAAAGGCCTCTCCGTCTTCCCCATAGAATTTTGCTCCCAAAGCCGCCGCCATGCCGCAGCCGCCGTCATTTGTGGAGCTTCCGCCAAGGCCGATAATTATATTCCGGCACCCCTGTTCCAGCGCATCGGCTATCAGCTCACCCACTCCATAGGTACTCGTCAATTCCGGATTTTCCCTGCCTTCCGCCAGAGGAAGCCCCGCGCAGGCCGCCATTTCAATGACTGCCGTTTTATCTCCGGTATCCGGAATCCCGTAAAAGCTTTCCATCCGTTCCATAAAGGGGCCGCAGACCGTCACGCTGCTTTTCTGCCCGCCAACCGCCTGTAAAAAGCAGTCCACCGTCCCTTCTCCGCCGTCGGCAACCGGTATCTGCACAATCTCGCAGTCCGGGAATTTATTATGTATACATTTACTCATGATTTCGCATACCTTAGCGGAGGATAAGGTTCCTTTAAAGGAATCCGGAATCAATACCACTTTTTTCATATTCGCTCCTGTCATCTGCCCAAAGGCGTGCTATCCTGCCCCGTTAAAAATACTTCCGTATAAATACCGCCCCGGAAATTTCTTTTTCCTTATTTTCCGAATAAGCTTCTATGCTGACCCTGCCGTCATATCCGCCTTCCTTCAGCACTGCAAAGAAATCTTCATATTCCTTACGGCTTTCTTTCGGGAAGCTCCGCCCGTCGGGATCCGCAAAATGAACATGCACAATATCAGGTATCCTTTTTTTCAGAGTTTCCAAAGACTCCTTTTCCAGCATAAAATGATAATAATCCGCCAGAAGGCGTATGGAAGGCCCGCCGGCCTCCGTCATCAGTTTTTTCCCTTCCTCCAGGTTCTGTATAATATTGCTTTCCTGGCGGTTGAGGGGTTCAATCGCAATATGGATCCCCGCAGAAGCCGCATAGGTATCAATCATCCGGAGGGCATCGGCAATCTGTCCGAACGCCCTGTCATAAGGAAAGCCTTCCGGCACATTTTTCGCACCGCTGCTGCCGAATACAATGACCCTGCTTCCCAGCTTAACCGCTCTGTCTATTGCTCTTTTTACATATTCCTGTACTTTTGCGGGATCTACCGTTTCCCCTGTCAGCCTCACCGATGCCGGGAAAAAATTATTGCAGCATTCACAGGGAAGGCCGGTTTTTTCCGCCTCCTCCGCCAATTCTGAAAAACTGTTTTCGGAAAGCTCCATGATCTGTGCCAGCGGAAGCTCCATGTAATCGTAGCCGGCATCTTTTAATGTACCGATATATCTGCGCCCCACCGCATCGTTCTTATCTCCCAGCATATTCAGACAGCATCCTAATTTCATATCACCGTTTCCTCTTCTTTCCGGCATTTAGCCGCTGCCGGGGCCGGAAGCCCTGTCTCCCGGCCCCTTCTGTCTGCCAGTCAGCGTTTTACTTCGATATTTTCCTTCTCTTCATAGTAACGCAGAAGGGCGCTGTGATCACATTTTCCCATGCCCTCTTCCTGAAGCTTTTTCATCATGGCAAGCACCTGCTCCGTCATCGGAAGCTCCATTCCCACTGCACGGGACGCATTTTCCGCATTCGTCAGATCCTTGATATGCAGTTCTATACGGAATCCCGGGTCGAAATTGCGATCCAGCATCATCGGCGCCTTGGCATCCATCACCGTGCTGCCGGCAAGGCCTCCCCGGATGGCCTGATAAACGTTCTCCGGATTGACTCCCGACTTGGCTGCCAGCACCAGCGCCTCCGACAATGCGGCTATATTCACGCCGACAATAATCTGATTGGCGAGCTTTGTCATGTTCCCGCTTCCAATGGGCCCTACCAGTACTATGGACGCGCCCATTTTTTCCAGTATCGGCTTTACCCGGTCAAATACCTCCGGCTTGCCGCCGCACATAAAGGAAAGCGTTCCGTCCACGGCCTTCGGTTCCCCTCCGCTCACAGGAGCGTCGATCAGTTCCCCGCCTGCCTCTGCCACTTCCTTTTCCAGTTCTATGGAAACGGTGGGATCAATGGAACTCATATCCACGATAACCGTCCCCTGCTTCATGCCTTCCAGTATACCGTCTTTTCCTTCGATCACTGTTTTTACCTGGGGAGAATTAGGAAGCATGGTGAGGATAACATCACTGCAGGCCGCCGTCTCCTTTGCGGTTTTGTACGGCACCCCGCCCGCTGCCGCCACATCCGCCACAGCGTCCTCATTAATATCACAGATGTTCAGTTCATAACCTGCCTTCAGCAGATTTTTAGCCATGGGCTTTCCCATGATGCCAAGCCCGATAAACCCTATTTTCATACATTTACCCCTTTCCTTCCGATATGGATAGCTGTCTATTTTCCTGCCGCTTTTCTGATTTTCATAAGAACATTGAGCGCATCCAGTCCATAATATTCCAGCAGTTCTTCATGGGAAGATGCCGACTGGCCGAATTCGTCCATAACCGCCACGCTCTCTATGGGTACTGCCGTTCCTCTGAGGATATAGCTGACAAGCATGTTCAGGCCGCCGCGTATACTGGCTTCCTCACAGACCACCACGCCCTTCTTCCCTTCCGCGAAGGCTTTCACCGCCTTCTCATTAAGCGGCTTTAAGGTAGGGATATGAACCACGTTTACACGGATCCTTTCCTTCTCCGCCATTTCAGCCGCCTTCAGGGCTTCGTGCGCCATGATGCCGTGTGTGTAAACTGTCACATCGCTTCCTGCCCGAAGCTCCACCGGTTCCCCGATTTTATATTCTGCACCGGCAGGGAAAATATCCTCCAAATCATTCCGGCAGAGCCTGATGTAACAGGGGCCGTCATGCCTGACTGCCGCTTCGGCCGCATACCGTACCTCAACGCCGTCGCAGGGCGTAAATACCGACATGTTCGGGATCGCACTCATAATTGCGGCGTCATCAATGGACTGATGCGTCGCCCCGTCGCCGAAATCGGACATGCCGGAGCTGGAACCCACTATTTTCACATTCAGGTTAGCCGTCGCGATGCTCTGCCTTATCTGGTCATAGGCCCTCCCCGATGCGAAAACCGCAAAGGTGTTGGTAAACGGGATTTTCCCCGCCAGTGCAAGGCCGCCTGCGAAACTGGTCATATTCTGTTCCGCAATTCCCATTTCAAAATATCGTTCCGGGAACGCCTCTTCAAACATACAGCTCATGGTTGATTTCCCCAGATCCGCTTCCAGCACCACAATATCCGGATTCTCCGTCCCCAGCTCCACCAGCATCTTACCGTATTCTATTCTCTGGTTATGTACCCCCATATCATGCCTCCGTTCTGCTGACACAGCGTAAATCCTGCAAAGCTTCTTCGTACTGCTCCTGTGTGAGCGTTCCGTTATGGAATCCTGCCACACCCTCCGCAAACGGAATCCCTTTTCCCTTTACGGTATCGGCGATGATGCAGACCGGTTTTTCCTTCACTTCATCCGCTTTATCCAAAGCCTCCGCGATCTGCTGCATATCATGCCCGTCAATGACCAGCACTTCGAATCCGAACGCGCGCATCTTATCCTCAATGCTGCCAATCCGGAACCGATCCGCCGTCCTGCCCGTCGCCTGCAGTCCATTCCTGTCAATGATCACCCGCAGGTTATCCAATTGGAAATTGGATGCCGCCATGAACGCCTCCCACAGCTGGCCTTCCGCAAGCTCTCCGTCTCCCACCGCCACATATACACGAGAATCCAGCCCGTCCAGCTTCAGCCCTGCCGCCAGTCCCGCCGCCAGGGACACGCCCTGTCCGAGAGAGCCGGTATTGGCTTCAATCCCCGGAAGCTTTCTCATATCCGGATGCCCCTGCAGCCGGCTTCCCAGCTTTTTCAGGGTATGGATATGGGCATCCTTATCAAAATATCCGCATTCCATCAGCGCCGCATACTGTACAATGGCGGCATGCCCTTTACTGAGCAGGAACCGGTCTCTGTCCTTCATCCGGGGCTCCGATGGCTTATGTTTCATTTTATAAAAATAAAGCACGGTAATTATATCCGCCAGAGAGCAGGATCCGCCTAAATGTCCGGCTTTTCCCACTCCTATCATCGTAACGATATCTTCTCTGATATCCCTGGCCCGGTTTTCCAGCTCCAGTTTCTTATCTTGATCCAGCATCGCCTGTATCCCTCCCGTTTACATTTCTTCCAGCATTTCGCGGACTCTCAGAAAGCCTGTTTCCCCGCTGTTGTATACAGGAACCTTTGTATCCTTAAGAAACGGCGCCAGCGCGGACATGGACAGCTGCGCCATCACGATACAGTCCACATCCTCCGACAGCTTATCTATCGCATCCACCAGGATTTCATTGTGCCGCTCAATGTTTCCCTTCGAATATTCTTCAAAGGCTTCACTGCACAAAAGAGTTTTTCTTTCGATTTCCGCACCGGCTTCTGCTGCCGCTATGTCTAACAGTCTTTCCGAGGACGGAACCGTGGTTGCCAGCGTTGCCAGCAGGCCGATTTTTTTTCCTGTGCGCACCGCTTTTTCCATCATGGGACGGTCAATCTGCGCAATCGGCGTGTTCACAAGCGGCCTTCCCAGCTCGGCCGCATAATTAAAGGTAGAGCATGCCAGAAGGATCAAATCCACACCGGCCTCCTCCAGATTATGGGCATACTGGGCAAATTTGAAATAATTCACTTTCGGGATGACGCCTGCCCCGGCCTTGATGTTGTCCCTCTGAATGGTGTCATCGCACAGATGCATAATCTCCACCTCAGGGATAAACTGCCTGATATAAGGCTCCATCGCCTGAATCGTGATGTGGGATGCGTGAATGATACCCAATGTTTTTTTGCTTAAATCCTTCTTTCCTTCCATACCCCCGCCTTTCCGGCCCGTGCCTTTGTTCCTGAAAGGCACAGGCCAAGCAAATATTTATGTTTCTTCCTTATTTGATAACGAGATAAGATACTCCGTGCGCCGGCATTTCAAACTGTAAATCCAGGCTGCCCTGTACAGTCACCTTCTCATCGTCGCACAGCTTTTCCAGCCCGTCCCTTGCCTTAATCGCCGCATACTGCTCTCCCTCCGGAAACAGCGGACGGCCCTGTTTTTCCCATTCGGCATAGGGATTGGAGTGCAGGGAGTCAATACGGTAATGGCTGACATTCACTTCCCTGCTGCCTACCCCGTCCACCTTCAGGCAGATTGTCTGATCTTCCTCTTTATCTCTGTCATTGCAGTGGCTGTAAACCACTATCTGGATTTCTCCGTTCCTGCCTTTTACCGCGAAGCCGGACACATCCGTATCCTCTCCCTCTCCGGTATACCGGCTGTGGTTTTTCAGCCCGATCTCCGGCTCCTGCAGAAAATCCAGCTTCTCCGCGCCGTCGCTCTCAAAGGCCAGTTTCTCGTCCCCGAGGGAACCGTAGATCTTAAACATATTGAAAACAGCCTTGTCGATTCCCTGTGTGGTAAAGGTTCTGGTACCTTCAAAACACCGTTCTCCCGGGAACATAAACGCCCAGGCGAGAGGCCGCACCTTAATGCCGTACTGCACGCTCAGCCGGTCGATTTTCTCATAGGTGGAGGCCACATAGGTCGCATAGTATTCCGTATTTCTGAAAATCATGTTGGCATTATCATATACCCCTCCGGCGGCCCAGCCGTCCGGATCCGCTTCCGACAGAACCACCTCGCAGTCCTGGTAGCCGTATTCCTTTATGATATCCAGCCCCAGCTTCACCTGGTGAACCAGGCTTTCCACGGAAGGAACAGCCTTCGCCGCATGCATCTCAAACGGGAATCCGCCGCCTTTTACATGGAAGGTGATAAAATCAAGCCGGGTGCCTTTTTCCTGCGTACAGAAATTGGCTCCGTCCCTGCAGTGGTCCAGGAAGAACCGGAAAAACTTCTGCGCATGGCCGCCTTCAAAGATACCTGTTACAGCCGGCCCGGAAAGCCGTGCTTCAGGCAGCACCTCATGCACCGCATGTTCGGTATAATCAAACAATTTACAGTATTCCGCCGCTGTCCCGCTCCAGTAAAAAATATCCGGCTCATTCCAAAGCTCAAAATACCAGCTTATCACTTCTTCCCTTCCGTATTTTTCCGCCAGATGGGAAATAACCGCTTTGATAAAAGCATGCCATTTCTCATAATCTTTAGGGGGGCAGGTCCAGCCGACCTCCTTATACTGGGCATAATTTTCCCAGTTTCCGCCCGCCGGTTTCAGATAGTTGGTATCCACCAGAGCCATGGGCATAAATCCCAGCTCCACAAACGGTTTATTCCCTGACTTGAGAAACGCATCTATAATGTAGTCATAATATGTAAAATCATAGACCGCTTCCCCGTTTTCATCCTCCCAGTAAATATTGGTGGAGCCGAATTTATACGTCCCGTGGCAGTTGCCCGTACAGAACATAAAGTGAGTTCTGAAATAATAAGGCGCATCGCCGAGAGCCGCAAATTTCCCCAGAAGCTCCATGCCTTCCGGAATGTAAGTATAGTTGCACTCATCGTAACCGATAAAGCGCCACAGATGTTCCTGCACCCCTCCGGATTCCCCTGCATCAACCTTCACGTTTACCTGTTTACTCATCCTTTTTTCCTCCGACACATTCGTTTTTTATTTTCAAATCCCCTATTCCGTCCAAAGAGAGCTCGTCGGCAAAATGACAAGCCACAAAATGGTCCGGTCCTGTCTCTTTCAGGGATGGACATTCCTGTTTACAGAGTTCCTGCGCGTACTTGCAGCGGGGATGGAAACAGCAGCCCGAAGGCAGATCCGCCGCGTTCCCTACCTCGCCCGGCAGCATGATACGTTCATTCCTGACCGTGGGATCCGCCACCGGGATGGCGGACAGCAGAGCCTGTGTGTAAGGGTGCCTGGGATGATAGAATAATTCCTCCGTTTCCGCCAGCTCCGCCACTCTGCCCAGGTACATAACGCAGACTCTGTCGGATATATGCTCCACTACACTCAGATTATGCGCAATGAACATATAAGTCAAATCATATTCATCCTTCAGATCCTGCAGCAGGTTCAGTATCTGCGCCTGTATGGAAACATCAAGCGCTGAAACGGCTTCATCCGCAACCACGAATTTCGGCCCCAGAGCAAGCGCCCTGGCTATCCCGATTCTCTGTCTCTGTCCTCCGCTGAACGCGTGAGGATATCTGTTTAAATGCTTTATTTCCAGCCCTACCTTATCGATCAGATCACGTACCCTTTCGGAGATTTCCTCCTCCGGGTAGCCTCCCGCCAGCCTCATCGGTTCGGCCACAATATCAAAAATGGTCATCCTCGGATTCAGGGACGTATAAGGGTTCTGGAATATCATCTGGATATACCGGCGCATTCCCCTCAGCTGTTTTTTATCCAGGGACGTGAACTCTATTTCCTTATCGTCAAAATGAAATTTAATGCTTCCTTCCGTAGGTTCAATGATTCTCAGAATCGTCCTGCCCAGAGTCGTTTTTCCGCAGCCCGATTCCCCAACCACTCCCAGCACCTCATTTTTCTGTATCTGAAGCGTCACATCATCCACCGCTTTTACAAGGCCAACCTGTTTTTTGGCAATTCCGGCTTCAATCGGATAATATTTCTTCAGCCCAGTTATCTCCAACAATGCTTTCGGCATCTTTTCCTCCATTCCGCTGTCCGGGACAGCCTCTATTCCCCCTGATAATGAAAACATCTGACCAGATGATCCGGCTCCACCTCAACCAGCGGAGGGATACTGCCCGCACATGCCGCTGTTTTTTCCTGACACCGGGAACAGAATCCGCATTCATCGGGCGGATCAAGCGGCACCGGGACATTCCCTTCTATTGCGTGAAGTCTTTCACTGGACTTGTTTCCCAGCACCGGCATTGATTTCAGCAGGCCCTTTGTGTAAGGGTGAATAGGATTTTTGAAAATAGCCCTGGCGCTCCCGCTTTCCACCACGCGCCCCAGATACATGACGGCAATGGTATCCGCCATTTCCGCAATGACTCCCATATCATGCGTTATGTAAATGATAGACATATTGAATTCTTTCTGGAAATGCTTCATCAGATCGGTTATCTGCGCCTGCACCGTCACATCCAGAGCCGTGGTCGGTTCGTCCGCAATCAGTATCTTGGGCTTATTAACCATGGCGATGGCGATCATAGCCCTCTGGCACTGGCCTCCCGACATCTGATGGGGATAGGCATTATATTTCTGCTCCGGATCCGGCATTCCCACGGCACGCAGCATTTCCATGCATAATTCCTTCGCCGCCTTTTTGTCCTTTTTTTCCTGATGCACCAGAACCGCTTCCATCATCTGCGCGCCGATGGTATATACCGGGGAAAGGCTTGCCATCGGCTCCTGGAATATCATGGATATATCCTTCCCGCGCAGCTTTCTCATGGCTTTGCTGTCGGGTGAACAGGTCACCAGATCCACCGGCCCGCTCCCGTCGTCATACAGTATCCTTCCGCCCAAAACTTTTCCCGGGTTCTGCACCGTCCTGAGGATGGAGTGGGCGGTCACACTTTTACCGCAGCCGGATTCCCCGATGATACCGATCGTCTCATTTCTTTTCAGATAAAAGGTGACGTCATCCACAGCCTTCAGAGTACCGGTATCCAGCTTAAAGTAGGTTTTCAGATTTTCAACCTGCAAAATGTAATCATTCATACTTTTTACACCCTTCCTATTTGTACGGATCTGCCGCGTCCCTGAGACCATCGCCCACAAAGTTAAATGCCAATACGGAAATGACTACAAAAATACCGGGAATCATCATCCATGGATACATGGAAACCGTATTGATGCTCTGCGCATCCTGAAGAAGCACTCCCAGGCTCACAATAGGAGGCGTAAGCCCGATCCCCAGAAAGCTTAGCGACGTTTCCGCCAGAATCATGCTGGGTATGGCCAGCGTCACATTGACGATCAGATAACTGCTGAAGGAGGGGAGCAGATGTTTGACTATGATATAGCCGTCCGTCGCCCCGGAAACCCTCGCCGCGGTCACAAAATCCTCATTGCGCAGCTCCAGAAGCTTTCCTCTCACCACTCTTGCCAGGGTCGTCCAGCCGATCAATGAGAGAATAATCGTTATGGCGAAATAGATTTTCAGGGATGACCATGTGGTGGGAAATGCTGCCGCAAGCGCCATCCAGAGCGGGATGCTCGGCATGGACATGAGGAATTCAATGACACGCTGTATGATCGTATCGGTAACCCCTCCGTAAAAACCGGAAATTCCTCCGAATAAGCAGCCCAGCACAAAGGTGAAGAATACCCCCACCAGGCCGGTGCTCAGGGAAATCCGGAGCGCGCTCAGCACGCGGGAATACAGGTCACGGCCGGAAGCATCCGTCCCGAAGGGAAAATATACATCCGGCTCAGGCGTTCCGAAAAAGTGAATATCTCCGGGAATAAACCCAAGCAGCTTATAGGAATCCCCCTTGTAAAAGAAACGCAGCTTATGCTTGACTGTCGTATCCTCCACATAATATTTTTTCCAGGTCACGGGATCCTCTTCCTGCTTCAGGCCATAAACAAAAGGCTGTATGGAAAAATTCCCTTCCGCATCCACAAAATGTATCTGCGTGGGCGCCATACTGATAGCTGTCGTACTCCTTTTGGCAATATCCTGGGTGGCAAAAAATTCGCTGAAAATACCTACCGTATATAAAAGTATCAGTATAATCCCTCCCAGCATCGCCAGCTTGTGCTTCTTGAATTTCCGCCACATTAACTGCCACTGTGTTTCCATATAAATTTCTTCCTCTTTGGAAACATCCGTATTTTTTTTCTTAATCACGGCCATATGTCCTCCTTTCCTGTAACCTTCACATTTACTGCAGACGTATTCTCGGATCCACTACCACCAATAGAATATCGGAGATAAATGTGCCCACAATGGTGATTGCCGTAAGCATCAATACACTTGTACCCGCCAGATACATGTCCTGGGAGAGCAGTGCATTGTACAAGAGGGAACCTACCGTGGGAATATCCAGGACAATAGCCGTCACCGTTGCGCCGGATACGATTGAAGGAAGAATACTGCCGATGGAGCTGATTATGGGATTGAGCGCCACCCTTACAGGATATTTATATATCATTTTATTTTCTTTCAGCCCTCTCGCCCGGGCCGCCACTACATAAGGCCTTTTCAGCTCATCCAGAAGCGTGGCCCTCAGGATACGGATCACATTGGCCATACTTGCCAGGCCGATAACGATTACCGGAATGGGAAGGTGCTTGCACAAATCCCAGAGCCGTGCAAAGCTCCATGGCGCATTTTGAAATTCCGGCGAATAAAAGCCGCCTACACTCAGCCCGAAATATCTGTTGCTGTAATACATCAGTATCAGTGCCAGGAAAAAGCTGGGTGTCGCAAGGCCGATAAATCCCAGTATGGACGCCAGGTAGTCTCCGATGGAATACTGGTGCCTTGCCGAATAAATCCCTATCGGTATAGCGAGCGCATAAGCGAAAACCAGCGTTATCACGGAAAGTGCGATCGTCATCGGCATACGGGTCGCTATCAGTGTACCCACCGGCTGCTTCCACTGAAATGACTGGCCGAAATCCCCCTTCAGCATATTTCCCATCCAGAGAAAATACTGCTGCCACATAGGTTTATCCAGGCCATACTGCTGGCGCAGGCTGAGGATTACGGAATCATCCACCTGTCCCATCTGCTGCTGCAGATTAGCAATATATGATGTCAGATAATCACCTGGCGGCAATTGAATAACCACAAACGCAAACACTGACATAACCGCCAGCAAAACGATCATATAGATAAATCTTTTACATATATATTTCTTCATTTATCTTTGACCCCTCCTTCTTCCCCTCCGGGCAGCAAACCGGTCCCGGTATATAAACCGCGTGACGGGGAGGCACATGTCTGTACCTCCCCGCCATTTACCAAACATATGTCTGTCTCATATGTTCTGCAGCTGTGATACTTTCTGTCTGAATTATTCCGTTCTATTCACTTAATATTTGAAATACCATGTATCTCCGCGGTAAGGCTTCCAGAAGTTATAATCGTTGGCAAAGGTTCCTTCCGTAGGAGTGTTGCCCAGACGATTGCTGATGATAACGAGACGCGGTGAAACCGATACGCCAATGAACCAGCACTGGTCACTGATTCTCTTCAGAATACTTTCTCCCAGCGCAGCATATTCCGGATCCGTATTGGACATGGTTCCGAATTTCAGGCAGTCATCGTATATTTCCTGTATTTCCGCCGGAGGCTGTTCTCCCTTGGCTCCGTTGCTGTCCCAATAATCCTTATATGCTCTCATGAACTCCAGATCGTCATAGGCATTCCCCGGACGAAGCCGGCTGAAAGCAGCGCCTCTCAGGTTAAATTCACCCACGCTGTCCATGGTGAACGCCTGCATGTCACGTTCATTCCCGACTCCTCTTTCCAGATAATAGGAACGCTCCACCTGCTTCAGGGTAACCTTGACACCCACCGCATTCCAATACTCACATGCCATTTCCGCCATGGGTACAAATTCCTCAATCGTTTCCAAAACAATATTGAAATCCTGCCCGTTGGGCATTGTCCTTACCGTATGCGCTGAATTCCATTCATATCCACATTCATCCAGCAGTGCATTGGCTTTATCCACATCATATTCAATAAATGCATTTTCAAATTCCTCCTTCATGAAGGAAACGTCTGCTGATGCCGTTGCCTGTCTCACCGTGCCTTTTCCGTAATACAGCGTTTCATTGATTGTATTCCTGTCCAGCGCATAGCTCATGGCCTGACGAAACTTCACGTTTGTAAAAATCTCTCTTAAATCCGGATTTTTATCCGTGATATTGAAAGTAAACGCACAGTCGGAGCCTCTCGTATTTTCAAACAGAAATACCTGATAATCGCCGTTGGCCTCGTTCTCCTTCAGCATGGTATAATCGGAAACCGGAAGCGGATTTTCACCTGCCGCATGGATTTCCCCGCTGATGAGCTTCAGGGCACGTACATCCTTATCCTGCACAATCATCGCTTCCTGTTCATCAATATACGGAAGCTGATTGCCTTCCTGATCCACTACATGATAGTAAGGATTGCGGGCGAAAAATTTATTTCCGTTCGTATCTATCCTGTCGAGAACCCAGGGATAAACATCCGGCGCGTCACAGTCTGTCTGTGCCTGGGAATTGTCCAGATGAGCCTTAAAGCAGAGGATCCAGGATTCATAGCCTTCCTCTTTTGCCAGCTTATCCGCATCCGGGTTATATGTTTTATGCCACTGCTTCAGATATTCCTTGGGTGCAAAAAACGTCCGGATTATATTTGTGGCATAACGGGCCATCGTGATTTCAAATGCCGGATTCGGCTCCTCAAAAACGATATCCAGGGTATAAGGATCTATCTGCTCATAAACCATGGGTTTGCCGTTGCTGCAGTAGGCCGCTTCCACAGAAGGGTTAACATCGGTATTGGTGAGAATATCCGTATACCAGAACATCCAGTCATCCGTAGTCAGGTCGTCGCCGTTTGACCACTTCATCCCTTCTCTCAAATGGATCGTAAACCGGGTGGAGTCCTCATTAATCTCATATGACTGAATCAGATTGGGCTTAAATGTCTTTAAATCTTTTTCAATGGTCAGAAGTGACTGGAAGCGCAGGCCCTCTGTATCAACCTGTCCGGAGCTGGGGCCGAATGCCGCTCCCACATAGGTTCCTCCATATGCGCCGATTTCATCAACCTCCACCACCGCCGGCTCTTTGGGAAGACGTTCTTCAATCGGAGGAAGCTCTCCCTTTTCCACCTGCTCATGCACCAGCGGAGATTCTTTATACTGTCCGTCTCCAATGCCTCCCCTGACGAGATTATCCGGCGCCGGCGTTTCCGTTCCTGCCGTCTGCATGCTCTCTGCTGTCTGCTGCTCTCCCGAAGGCGGCGCCGCTGCCGGAGCCTGGCCCCCGCAGCCGATGCTCCCCGCCGCAAGACAAACGGACATCAACAATACCATCATCTTTCTTTTTTTCATTCTCCTACCTCTCTTTTCTACTTTTTTAACGAAAGCCGAAGCTTTTGCATCATCAGTTACCTTCCCGAAAAAGGATTATCTTGTTTTATCAGTGTATCCCTGGTTATTAATATGGGCTGCAGAATGACCCGCTTATGAAATTTCTGCTCATCCATAACATTATTTTCTTCCCCGCTTCCCATCCTGCTCTCCGCAGCGTCCATCAATGAAAAACATTCTGCAATCATCATGTTCGCATCCAGGGAATACGTGGTCAGCGCAGGTGCAAACTGGCTTGCCAGCGGGATATTATCCACACTGAGCACCGAAACCTGATACGGGACTTCTATCCCCTTTGTCCTCAGCGCCTGAATCAGCCCGATTGCCATCCAGTCGTTCGCCGCAAATACGGCTGTGAATTTCCGAATCATAACGAGGTTGGAAACCTGATCCGCGAGTGCGTAGCCTCCTCTGAAATTCATCTTGCTTTCCAGAATCACATAATCGATCCCGTTTTTCCTCGAGCCCCGGATAAAGCCGTTCTTCCGGTAAAGGGCCGAAGCGTATGTATCCGGCCCGGTAATATGTACCACCTTTTTATGTCCGTAACCGGCCAGGACCTTAGCCGCGTTGATTCCGATTTTGAAATGGTCAAAGTAAATCTGGGCGAAATCATCATGGTCCGGATAATTTTCAAAGGAAATAATGTGCGGGTATATCTTCTTTATCTTCTGCAGGCTGTCCTCTTCGAATTTGCCAATCATCAATACCGGGGAAATCATATCCCCATTTTCCAGAGTATCCAATGTCAGCGGAATCATATTCACACTGTTCTTGGCCGAATAGCTGGTGAGTTCCATCAGCATCCTGTTATAGAAAGGGTCATTCAGCTTGATGCTCGGTGAGCAGATGAGATTGACATATTTGTTTTTAACAATAGGCGCAATATATGTTCCCTTGCCCTCATACTTGATAAGGATCCCTTCTGAAACAAGCTGGTTTATTACTTCCCGGATCCTCTGCCGTCCTACCATCAGCCTCTGTTCCAGCTTTCTTTCAGACTCCAGCTTTATCAATCGGTCCGACTGAAGCTGTTTGACTTCTTTTCGAAGAATATCTGCAATTTCTTTATTTTCCCGATTCATAATTTCTTCTCCCGCCTCAATCAGATATGTTATTTTAGTAATTTTGCACAATATCATTTTCAAATTTGATATATGCTTTTTTCACAAAAATCGCTTTTGGTTTAACCCAAACAAGAGTATAATTTGTAATTATTGCATAATTTTTAAACATATAAATGTTTTTTAGTATGTCTATTAATAATTTACAAACCAATTTATTCATCATTTTTACTAATAATATATCACGATTATTCTGCTGTCAATAGCTTCTCTCATTTTCCTTTCTTTTTGTCGTTGTTTTGGTTGTTTTATACTTATTTTGAGCATCATTTTTATGCATTTTCACAATTATATTTTAATCTCTTTTGTTCAGGCGATATGTCATTTGTCACATTTCACCTTTCCCAACAGCAGAAGACAAAAAAAGCAGCAGGTAATCTTCCTGCCGCCGCAAAAACACTTGATTCATTTATTAAAATATGATTTAAAAAAGCCCCACAAGCTTAACGCTCATGAGGCTTTCCTGTCTTTTATACACTTATATGGCCTAACCTTTAATATTCAGGTTCAATCAAACCATAAGTATTTCCTTTTCTCTTATATACCACGTTGACCTGATCTGTTTCCGCATTGAAGAAAACAAAGAAGTTATGTCCCAGCAGCTCCATCTGGATGCATGCATCTTCGGGATACATCGGCTTGATGTCAAACTTCTTGGTTCTGACAATCTGCACTTCCTCTTCCTCGGGATAATCCTTCTCGATAAAAGCCTGCTGGAAATTGCCGCCGGACTGATGCTTGTCCATGATTTTATTCTTATATTTCTTAAGCTGTCTCTCAATTACCTCTTCAACCAGGTCAATGGACACGTACATATCGTTGCTTGTCTGTTCCGACCTGATAATACTGCCTTTAACCGGGATTGTTACCTCTATCTTCTGTCTGTCTTTTTCAACGCTCAGCGTTACGAGTACTTCTGTTTCCTGGGTGAAGTACTTCTCCAGCTTTCCGATCTTCGATTCCACGGCGCTGCGAAGCCCCTGCGTTATTTCGATGTTCTTTCCGCTGATAATGAATTTCATGCTGATCATCCCTTCTGTTTCATATTAGGCCCAAAGGCAATACTGCCTGTCCACTTCCTGCGGCATATCCTTTTGTCCTTAACTGGATTATACCATATCCCCATACTCACGTGCAATGTTTTCAGAATTTTAACTGAAAATTTATAATTATTTCAGTCAATGCAAAGCGACATATTTTCGTAATTATTTTGTAAAATTCGTGGAACTTACCAGAACATTCGTTTCAATATACGTTCTCCCGCACAGCGGTGAAATACTTTCCCAAACTGTGGATAATGTGCATAACTTCGTGCATAACTCTCTAAGCCCCATGAATACCGCCTTTTTTATGTGGATAACTTTGTGGTTAAAAAAACCCCTTTTCGACAATATCCAACAGCTTTTGTGCAGATTTTACAAACGGCTTAAAATCAGCACATTTTCAGATAACTCATAAAGTGTCTGACAATTAGCTGATTTTATCAGTCTTTAGAGATATCGAAGTATGGCGTACAATGGCTCCGTACATGGGAGCAGCGCCCATTCGGCAGATAATTCCAGACGGTACGTTCCCGGCAATTTTGTGGAAACACGCGCCGCCGGGAGTACTAAAAAACGGGATATGAATTCACATTCATATCCCGTCCTGAATATTCTGATTATTACTGGATAACTCTTCTTACAGCAACCGGAGTTCTGTAATCTGCATCCGAAATCTTAATTCCGGTGCTCGCTGTACTCGCGTGTACAATCTGTCCGTCTCCGATATAGATTCCAACATGTCCGCTGTAGCATACAAGATCACCGGGCTGTGCATTTTCAAGTCCGCCCACATCCACGCCTACATTTCTGTCAGCTGTGGAGGAATGAGGAAGTGATACGCCAAAGTTCTCATATACGCTCATAACAAATCCTGAGCAATCAGCGCCGTTCGTAAGGCTTGTCCCGCCATATACATACGGATTGCCAACAAACTGAACCGCATAATCAACTACTGCCTTGCCGCTTCCATGATTGGATACCGATGCTGCTGAGGAAGGCGTTTCCGCCGCCTGTGTGGAAGACTCTTCAGAGCTTTCCTGGGTGGCTGCAGTTTCCACTGCCGTGGAAGACTCCATGCCTGCCGGACTTTCTGTCTCAGCGGCAGTCTCTGTTACTGTTTCCGTTGTTGTCTCGGTTGTTGTTTCAGAAGCAGTCTCGGTTGTTGTTTCGGAAGTAGTCTCTGTCGTTGCCCCGGAGGCTGTTTCCGATGTGGTTTCCGAAGAAGTCTCGGAAGCTGTTTCCTTAAGGCTTTCCGCAGAAGATTCTGATTCCTTCTTAGACTCTGTTTCCTTTTCGGATTCCTTTTCCTGCTTATTATCATCGGCCTGAACTGTTTCTTCCTGTGCAGGCTTCTCTTCTGTTTCTGTTTTAACTGTCTGTGTTTCCTTCAAATTAATCGGCTCTACAATCGTTTTGGGCAATTCTGCCGCTTCTCCAACAGCAAACATATCTGTCGGCACAACAGCCTGTCCGCCTGATGCGGTATTATCACCGGCCGCCGTATTAGAAGAAGAAACTATCGGTTCCGGATTCACTACGGCATCCAGAACACTGGCTACTCCAACCCCATTGGCGATTGCAGCTTCTGTCTGCTGCTCCTGAATGTGGCTGTCAACCTGAGCGTCAATTGAAGATTCTCCCACCCCGGTAATTCCCGATTCCATATCAGCAGAAGTCAAATCTGAAGATTCCTGTGCAGCCTGAACGGTCTGTTCAGCCTTTTCACTTTGATCCGCCGCTTCCTGTACACTTCCAAGGGAACTGCCTTCATCCAGAGCAAGGCCAACACCAGCTGCCGGAAGTTCATAAGATACACCGGATGCACTTGTCTGCATTGCTGCTGTACTGAATAACATTGCCGATGCAGTCAGTGCACATGTCACTGCTTTCACGCGTGTATATTTCATGAGTTCCTCCAAAATATCAGTTGAACTGTTACATTTGTTACGAAATTATTACATCTGTTGTTAACTATACCACCGCAGGCTTTCTTTGTCAACCTTTACACAAAAAACGACTTTAAAAGGAAAATCCCTTTAAAACCGCATAAAATCAGGAAAAGAAGGGTTTAAACCCTTCTTTTCAAATTGTGAACATTTTTTGAATTTTTGAAATATTCGTATTAGTTATGGAATAAATTAACAAAAATAAATATTACGTAACATTTAATATTTAAAATGTAATAAAAAATGTATATGGTCTGCAGGAAGTATTCCTACAGGAAGTATTCCTGTATGCCCTCAACTGCATTGGCTCCGTCCGCTACTGCGGTTACAATCTGGCGCAGCTTCTTCGTCCGGATATCCCCGGCCGCGAATACTCCAGGCATACTTGTTGCACAGTCCTCCCCGGCAATCAGATAGCCCTTCTCATCCGCCGCTATATTATTAATAAAGCTTTCGGAATTAGGCTTGATTCCCACGGCTATGAAAACACCCTGTACCGCAAGTTCACTTTTGGTTCCTCCATTTTTATGAACCAGGGTAATTGAATTTACACGTCCCTCTCCGTTAATACTTTCCACAACGCTGTTCCAGCACACCTCAACATTAGGAAGGGCAAGCATGGTATCCTGAAGGGACTGCGCCGCCCGCAGGCTGTCCCGGCGATGGATCAGATACACCTTTTCGCAGGCTCTTGCCAGGAAAATGGCATCTTCTACCGCAACATCCCCGCCGCCAATCACGGCAACCGTCTTTCCCCGGAAAAAAGCTCCGTCACAGGTTGCACAGTAGGAAACTCCCATACCGCTTAATTCCTCTTCCCCGGGCACACCCAGATGGCTGTGGGAAGCGCCGGAAGCTATAATGACCGCTTTTGCCTCATAGTCGCCATCCGTTGTTTTCACCAGCTTATAATCTCCCATATCCTCAACACCCAAGACATCGGCTTCTATAAATTCCGCCTGCATTTTCTCCGCATGCTCCCTGAATTTCATCCCCATATCAAAACCATTGATTCCGGGAAGCCCCAGATAATTGTCCACTTCATAGGTGTTGAGCACCTGGCCGCCGCTCATGGGATTCTTTTCTATTACTAATGTAGAAAATCCGGCCCTTCTTCCGTATACCGCAGCGCTGAGCCCTGCCGGTCCCGAACCGATAATAATCAAATCATGCATATTTTTTACCCCTTTACTCTATAATACTTAGCTGTTGGTTTATATATATCCTGTTTCCGCTCTTCTTATTATACCGGTTTCCGCCTCAGCTTTCAACCTGCTTACATATATGTTATAATAGGAAAAATTATGGAGTCTGCGGATATCCTGTGCCGCCATCCTCTTCGCCTGTCCTGTCCCCTCTCTGTCCGGGGTTTTTTGTCCGGCTGTCCGTGCTGCAAGGATTCCTGTAAAGGCCGTATAAAAACGCCGGTCCTTAGGTTGCGTATTTTGCAACCTTAGTACCGCTGCGTGTTTATCCGAGCGCAAGCGTGCCTGCACAGGAACCTTGCAGCACGGACAGCCGGACAAAAAGCCCTGGACAGAGAGGGGACAGGACAGGCGAAGAGGATGGCGGCACAGGATATCCGCAGATAGCAAAGTTAAGGAAATGGAGGACTGGTTATGGGAAAAAAAGCGTTGGTGACCGGCGCTGCCCGGGGAATTGGGAGGGCTGTAGCTGAGGAACTGGCAGGGCAGGGATTTGATCTGCTGCTTACCTGTCTGCATTCTATAGATGAATTAAATGCATTTTGTCTGTATCTGGAGGAGAAATATGATATTGCCTGTACCTCTTTTCAGGGAGATATGGGAGATTATGAAACAGTGAACAGGCTTTTTGAATCTGTCTCCGGACTGGATGTGCTGGTTAATAATGCGGGAATTTCTTATATCGGCCTTTTATCTGACATGTCGGCTGAAGAATGGCGGCGGGTTATGGCCACTAATCTGGACAGCTGTTTTTATACGTGCCGGAATGCCATACCTCTTATGGTGCATGCCAAACAGGGGCGGATTATTAATATCTCATCCGTATGGGGACAGGCCGGGGCGTCCATGGAAACGGCCTATTCCGCATCAAAGGGGGCGGTGAACAGCTTTACCAGGGCTTTAGCCAAGGAACTGGCTCCCAGTAATATACAGGTAAATGCTGTAGCCTGCGGTGTTATTGATACCGATATGAACCGGTGTTTTGCAAAAGAGGAAATGGATGCTCTCATTGAAGAAATTCCTGCCGACCGCATAGGTACCCCAGAAGAAGTGGCTTCCCTTGTGGGACAGCTCATAAACGCACCTGCTTATATGACAGGGCAAATCATTACAATTGACGGCGGATGGTTTTGATGCAGACCATCCGCTGTTTTTTGGAATGAATAATTGTCAGATTTACGAGGACATATGCCCGGTTCTGTGAGAATCCGGTACGCATTCTTTTTTCAGGGTTTCCCATATACCGATAAGATAAACAGCTCCCAGCGCCCTGTCATACAGGCCGTAGCCGGGTTTTCCTTCTTCATTCCAGATCATCCTTCCATGAGCGGGGCTCATATAGCCTGTATATCCAATATCATAATAGGCCTTCATGACAGCCTCCATATCCAGTGAACCACAGAAGGAAGGGTGGGCGCTTTCCTCAAAGGAGCCATCCTGAAGGATTTTGACATTACGCATGGGGGCATAATGAATCCTGCCCATTCCTCCTATTTTCCTGACCAACCGGGGGATGTCATTGCATGCTGCGCATCCCAGGCTGCCGGTGCACAGACTCAGGCCATGATGTGTGTCATTATACAGCGCGAGGAATCTGTCTATTGCAGCTTCGTCGGTAATAATCCTGGGTATGTCGAAAACCGGCCACGGCGGATCATCCGGCTGCAGGCACATATTTACATCGCACTCGATGGCTACCGGCATGATTTCATTGACAAAGTATTTTAAGCTTACCCAAAGCCCCTCTATGCCCAGTATTTGATAAGCCTTTATCAGTCCGTCTATTTCTTCCGGAAAATAGGAAGTATTCCAGCCCGGCAGAACCATTTTAGCAGGATCCATCGTTTTTTCATCCGTTTTATAATAGGCCAGGGTTCTGGAACCGTCGGCTAAGGGGTGATCCAGGCGGGAACGGATCCAGTCAAATACCGGCATAAAGTTATAGCAGATACATCGGATTCCTTCTGCAGCCAGTCTTCTGATATTTTCCTTGTAATTTTCGATATATTCCAGGAATTTTCCTCTGTGCAGCTTGATATCCTCATGAACCGGGAGGCTTTCGATTACTTCCAGCGCCAGCCCTGCCGCTGTCACTTTTTCTTTCAGTTCCTTTATGGCCTCACAGGGCCATGCTTTTCCAACAGGGATATGATAAATGGCGGAAGCGATTCCGGCAACACCCGGGATCTGCCTGATTGCAGCGAGCGTCACCGGATCCTCTTCTCCATACCATCGGAACGTCATTTTCATAAAGACTGCTCCTTTCTGAGCCGTCCCTTCCTATATAAAGTAAAAGCCCAGCGGCAGATGCCAAGGTCAGGCAAGCGGTGAATCGAAGGTTCACCTGGTTTTGGCTCGCTGCCTGTGGGAATAAATACAGGTGGGCTTTAGGCAGTTTCATCTTGTGCTTTTATTCTTTCCCGGAGTTTTATTTTTATGAAAATGAGCGGGCGAAAGGAATTGGAAATTTTTTATAATAAATCAGTACACATTACCGGCCTGCCGTACAAGCCCTTCCATCAGGGCTTCCATTTTCGGCATTACAGGATTATTTTCCAGTCCATACTGTCCTGCCATCTGCCGGAGGCGGAGAAACGCCAGCCAGGTACATCCGTTTTCATCCTCCCATACGGAAATACGCAGCGGCAGTTCAATCGAAATACTCTGATCAATCTGCATCAGGCCTGTTCCTACCTTGGGAGAACCGAATACAAGTACTGTTGTCGGGCGCAGGTGCAGGCCGGCTTCCTCTGCATTGCGGGCATGATCAAACTTTGCGAAAAGGGGGATCTCCCGCTCCCTGAGAGCCTCTTCCAAGCGGGCAATGGTATCCGCAGCGGGGAATTGGCTTTCCAATAAAAAGAGTCTGTTGTCATCATAGCATGTTGAAAGTAAATCTCCAAAAGCTCCCGCAATACGCCGTCCCAGATTAGTAAAATCCACATTCTCCTTATTTGCCAGCAAAGTCACACAGACCAGTTCCTCCGGATGGGTAAAACGGCTGAGAAATGAAGAATAGCCGGGAACAGAACCCTTGATGTCCATAAGTCCCCGATGCTTATAAAACTGCCATCCTGCCACCGCGGGCATTTCCGTACCGTCCGGCAGCTGCCAGGGAGCATAAACAACCGCCCTGTTCTCCGGTTCATGAATCAACACGGATCCGGCCAGACCTATATCCCAGAAAGAAATGTCCTGAGCGGAGGCCCAAATGTCGGAAAAACCTCTTAGTGCGGAAGAATCTATCCTTTCTATATTATTCCCATCCTCATCATATGCAGCCGCGGGTTCTGCAGGATTTATATATAGCCGATCGCCTTTGAATATCTGATGCACGTTATCAGTTAAACTAATATCCTCATGTCGGAAACGTGTATCCAAATCTTCGGAAAAGCCGGTATGGCCCAGGCCCAGGTAATCAATCTGACGCAGCATCACAAAGTCGTGATAACTCATGGCGCTGACCCTTTCAATGATCTCCGTAAGAACCAGGAAATTGGATGCACTCAGTCTTACCTGTGTCCCCGGTTCGAAAGAAAGCCTCCGGTCTTTAACAAGGCTGAGCAGTTCTTCAAAGTTCCATTTACGGAAAGGGTTATAATCACCAGCATCCCGATAATCAGGCAGACCTGCCGCGTGCCGCATAAGCTGTCGTGCCGTGACCGGATGCCAGGCTTCCGGAAGTTCCGGCACATATTTTACCACAGGAGCATCCAAATCCAGCTGTCCGTCCTCAACCAGCTGCATAGCCGCCACAGCAGCAAATGCCTGGGAAATCGGTCCTGCAGGCCACAAAGTATTGGGCGATGACAGACGGCGCTGTCTGGTGTCGGATAATCCATAGCCTGCCACTCTTGGGATATATGGCGCCTGGACGATAGCCAGTGTCAATCCCGGGATTTGCTGTTCCTCCATGAATTCCCAAATCATTTGGTCTATTGTCCGCCCTAAGTAAGAGGTGTCTGCGCTGCCGCGCATTTTCATTGCGGAATGCTCACGTGTGTTCATTTTTGACCTGCCTTTCTTTCCATTCGGTTCGGCCGGACGGAGGTGATGTTGTTTTCGGGTTTAACTGTAACTATTTTAGTTACCATTATGGATATTATGATACTCTTCCATTCATAGTATGTCAATAGGAAATGTACAAAACAAAACTTACATAGAATCCCATCCAAAAACACAGAAAAGGCCGGAGCCCCCACAATCGGTTACTCCGGCATGATTAATGATTATTAATTTAACTGGCACAACAGGTTAATTTAGCTGCAGCTATATAAGCTGTGTATCCTTCATCAGTTTCACATGCTCGCTGTTAAGCTCCCTGAGAAGCTCCTTATCCTTATCTTCCATCGCCTTCACGATATTCCTGTGCAAGAGCCAGGACAATTCCACGACTTCCGCCTTCCTGCCGGAATTCTTCAGATTCTTTCTCACAATCAGAAGGCAGGTTTCTATTTCATTAATATATTTCATCAATCGCTTCGAACCCGTCATTTCCGCCGTCATCAGATGGAACTGGATATCATATTTCTCATGATTGGCAAGCTGTTCCTCCTGCGGCAGGGCCAGGAAAGAATCTATATATCCATTCAGCCGGTCAATATCCTCCTTGGTAGCCTTGTCCGCACATTTGCAATAGCAGTAATCCTCCAGAACCTGACGCAGCTCCAGTAAATCTACAAGCTCTTCCCTGGAGATCTGGACACAATAAAGCCCTTTCCGTTTCACATTATGGATAAAACCATTCTGACACAGCTGATTCACTGCTTCCCGCACCGGCGTCCTGCTGGTTTCCAACTGTTCTGCAATAATATCTTCCCGGATCCGGTCTCCCGGCTTAATCGTCCCATTCAGAATCTGATCCAAAATATAATTGTATGCATTTTCAACAAGCAATGTGTTATTTGGCACGGCAATCCCTCTCTTTTCTTTTCCATAGTACCAATATTATACCGCGTAAGCATTGGAAAATCTATGAAAAAATATCCATTATTTGTCAGGTTCTGACGAAATACCAGCAATTACCTTTGCCAGTTTCTTTTTTTCTTCCAGCTTTCCCTGTCTGTTTATCATAATCCTCTGTGCCTGCGGGCTTCCGGCACCATGCATGGATTCTGTCCTGTATCCCACTGCTGCACTTCCAAGTGTCATATTCTCAATCAGACGCAGGATTTTCATTCGGTCCACCGTATCCGTATCCGCACTTCCTTTAAAATATTTCCGGCAGATTTCCGCTGTTTCGGGTGAATTAAAATCTTCCTCAGAAGGCATGGTAACCATAAGGCCTCCTGCAATATCTTCGGCCAGCCGGGCGATTTCATAAGGGAATCTGGTTACATTTTGTTTGCAGACATTCGCCAGCAGGTTATCAATCTGATAATTTCCTGCAGCTGTCTGTGTGCCTAATGCAGAACAGGCAATCCCACAGCTGTACATGGTTTCATTCAGCTGTATCATTTCTATAAGCTTATCCTTTATGTGGGAGGCTTTCTGTACTCCATTATATTCTGCCGCAACGGCAGCCGCACCTATCAGCACATCACCCACACCGGTTTTACAGCCTCCGTAGCTCTGCCTGTGATAACCTGCAAAACGTTCCACCAGGACTCCTGCAAATTCGTATTCTTCACATAAAAATACTCGTTCCCAGGGCACAAAAACATGCTCAAAAACTACCAGGGCTTCCTGTCCGCCAAACCGGCAGTTGCCGCAGTCCATACCACCGGATTTTTCCAGTTTTCTTGTATCACAGGACTGCCTGCCATATATCATCTTAATGCCTTCCGCGTCGGACGGTACGGCAAAGGATACTGCATATTCCTTGTCATTCTCCCCCATTGCCACCGTAGGCATGATCAGATGCTCATGGGAATTCACCGCCCCCGTCTGGTGCGCCTTCGCTCCGGTAACATAAATGCCTTTGGTGTTCTTTTCCACCACATGCAGATACATATCCGGATCCTTCTGTTTTCCCGGAGAAAGGCTCCGGTCTCCCTTGGGATCCGTCATGGCCCCGTCCACTGTCAGATCTTTTTCCTGTACTTCTTTCATAAAGGCAATAAAGTTCTGATGATAATTGGTATGGTACTTCTGATCTACCTCAAAGGTCGTGGAATAAACCGCATTAAAGGCATCCATACCAACACACCGCTGAAAACAGGCTCCGGTCTTCTGTCCTAAAAGCCTCTGCATCCTGACCTTATTTATTAAATCCTGTTCATTCTGGTGTAAATGGCAGAAACGATTAATCGTTTTTCCCGTCAGATTGGAAACTGCCAGCATAATATCCTGATACTGCGGATCCAATGCCAAATCATAGGTCATTGCCACAGAATTGATGGATGGCCGTATGATAGGATGATCTACAAAATTTTCCACCCTCTTACCGAAAAGATATACCTTTGTATGCAGCCTGCGCAGGCTTTCTATATATTCCTGTCCCGTCATTAATCCCATATATTATCCTTTCCTCTTCAGGCAAAGTTACAGTATCTGGCCATGGACACATCCTGGAAACCCAGTTCCTCTGCCTTGGTCCTGCGGCCATTGCATACTTCCTCCACCATATCAAACAACTCAGCGCCCGCATTTTCCATAGAACAGAGGCCTTCCAATACCCCGCTGCAGTCAAAGTCTGTGTTATCCGCCATTTTTTCAGCCGTCTCCCTGTTTGCGGTCAGCTTAATTACCGGAAGAATGGCCGACCCTGTCGGAGTCCCATGACCAGTGGAAAAAATAACAGCCTGGGCTCCTGCCGCTGCCATCCCCAGGATAGATGCGATATCCTGACCGGGGGTATCCATTACCACCAGCCCCTTTTCCTTTATCGGCGCGCCATATTCCACCACTTCATTAATTATGCTGCTGCCTGCCTTATGAATACAGCCCAGGGACTTTTCTTCCAGAGTGGTAATTCCCCCTGCAATATTTCCCGGAGTCGGATTGCCGCTTCTGGGGTTTTCTCCCACACGTATGAAATCTTCCTCATAATCCGCGATCATACGAAGGAGTCGGCGGCTGATTTCTTCATTCCTGCACCTTCCCGCCAATATTTCTTCCGTCCCCAGCAGTTCCGGGGTTTCCGACAATATCACGGTCCCCCCGTGTTCAACTACCCTGTCGCAGCAGACTCCTACAACAGGGTTTGCCGCCAGTCCGGAGGTGGGATCGGAACCGCCGCATTCGGTACCGAGAATCAGCTCCGAAAGCTGCGCTTCCTCCCTGCATACGTTCGCTGCATCGGCACACATTTTTTCAGCCAGCTCCGCTATCTTTTTCACAGCCCTGATACTTCCGCCTTCTTCCCGTATCACTATTGTCTCCAGAGGTTTATTCGTTTTTTTCCGTATTTCATTCTCCAGCAGTGACGCCTGCACCACCTCACAGCCGTTTCCCACCAAAACCGTACCGTAAATGTTGGGATTAGCCGCAATACCGGACAGCACCTCCAATGTCACCTTTAAATCCCGGCGGCTCAGGGAACAGCCTCCCTGATTGGCCAGGTATACCGCCCCTTTTACATTCTCCGCCGCAAACCTCGCTGTTTCACTTGCGCAGAGGGAACAAGGCAGAATCAATACATGGTTTCTGATTCCAAATCTTCCGTCAGGCCTTCTGTAACCACTCATTCTACCATCCATCACTTAATCTCCATCCTTTTCCGGCATTGGTGCCAGGCACACACTTTTCAGATTGTGTGTATGTATCAGGTATCCTGCAGGAATATCTTCCACCGCCCTGCCAATCACCTGTCCATACTTATAGACAAGCTCTCCGTTCCTGATATCACGGCAGGCGGCTTTATGATAACAGGGAATACTTTCTTTCACCGGCAGACAATATTTCTGACCCGCTTTTTCATATACCACCATATCACCAGCCGCCGCGGGTTCAGAAAGAGTGACTGCCATATCATTATCTTTGATCAGAATCCCCTTCCTTTCCATCCTCACCCTTCCTTTCCGGCAGTTTCACCAATATTCTTTTCTGCTTTCCGGGCAAGCTCCGCGTATCTCTCATATCGTTCCCTGGCTTCTCTGCCCGCCTGATTGTACATTTGCTCTGCCAGTTCGGGATCTTTCTTTTTGAGAGATGCAAACCGTACCTCGCTCATCAGGAATTCTTCGAAATCTCCTTCCGGTCTGCCCGAGTCCAGAACAAAGGGATTTTCTCCCTGTGTCTTTCTTCTGGGATCGAAGTGATAAAGATTCCAATAACCCGCATCAACCGCACGTTTCTGCTGAAGCTGTGTCTGCCCCATACCGCCTTTAATTCCATGGTTGATACATGGCGCATATCCGATAATCAGCGAAGGCCCGGGATAGCTTTCCGCCTCCTGAATAATCCTTACCGCATGGGCCGGGCTGGCTCCCATAGCAATCTGTGCCACATATACATCGCCGTACTGGATTGCCATCATTCCCAGTTCCTTCTTTTTTCTCTGCTTTCCTGCTGCCGAAAACTTTGCAATGGCTGCCCTGGGAGTCGCTTTGGAAGCCTGTCCCCCTGTATTGGAATAAACTTCCGTATCAAATACCATGATATTGATATCCGCACCGGTGGACAAGACATGATCCAGACCTCCGTAACCGATATCATACGCCCATCCGTCGCCTCCGAATATCCAGTTGGAACGTTTGATCAGAAAATCTTCCCTGCTGCATATCTCCTTTATGCCTTCCATATGTATATTTTCTTCCAGACATGTTATCAGGTTTTCTGCCCGTTCCCTTGTTCCTGAGGTTTCAGCAAATTTATGATCCCACAGGCATATGGCGTCATACAGTCTCTTTTCTTTCTCATTCCGGTCGTTTCCTTCCAGCCTTTCTTTCAGCTGCAGAAGCTGCTGACGCACTTCATTTCTTACGGCACTATAGCCCAGATACATGCCGAGTCCATACTCCGCATTGTCCTCAAACAGGGAAAAGCCCCATGCAGGCCCATGTCCTTTCTCATCCTTCCGGTAAGGAACTGCCGGAGCGCTTCCTCCCCATACCGTGGTACAGCCTGCGGAGTTGGAAATCATCATCCGATCACCGAAAAGCTGAGTTACCAGCCTTGCGTAGGGTGTCTCTCCACAGCCTGCACAGGCGCCGGAAAATTCAAAGTAAGAAGGAAGGAACTGACTCTCTTTTCCATTAATAAACGCACGCTCTCCTTTTGGCTTCTCCGTCTTTTTCTGCAGATATTCCCAGACATCATTCCCTGTTCCCTTCTCAAAGGGCGCCATTTCCAACGCTTTATCCTTTGCCGGGCATACACTGATACAGTTCCCGCAGCCTGTACAATCCGGCCGGGAAATTCCCATGTAAAAAAATTTATCTTTACAGCCCGCAGCGGGTTTGGCTTTTCTTCCAATATCCCCCGGCGCTTTTTCTTTTTCTTCTTCTGACAGAAGCACCGGACGCAGTGCGGAATGAGGGCAGACGAGGGCGCATTGATTGCATTGGATACATTGTTCCGGCTTCCATTCCGGCACATAAAGGGCAATTCCTCTCTTTTCATACTGTGTTGTTCCAAGGGGAAAAGTCCCGTCCTCATTACCCCGAAAAGCGCTGACGGGTATACAGTCACCCTTCTGCCTGTTCATTGGAAGCATAATATGATTGACAAAATGGTTCAGTTCTCCGGATCCTGTTTCTATCCTGACCATTGCGGGATCCGGACGTTTTCCCTCCGCTCTCAGTGTCTTTACATCTACCTCTTTCAGACATCCGGGCGCAGCATCAATTGCCGCAAAATTCTTTTCAATGACTTCCTGACCCTGATGTCCGTAATTTTTCACCACTTCTTCTTTCAGATAACGTACCGCTTCTTCCATAGGGATAATTCCGGCCAAAGCAAAAAAAGCGGACTGCATAATCATATTTATCCGATTTCCAAGTCTCAGCTCTCTGGCAAGGGCAAAGGCATTGATGGTAAAAAACCGAATTTCTTTTTCCTGTATGGTTCTGATCATTCCGTCCGGCAGATGCCCAGTCAGTTCTTCATGGCTCCATACACAATTCAGCAGAAAAATACCTTTATTTCTGATCCCCTCCAGCAAATCATACTGTTCTACATAGGACTGATTATGGCAGGCTATATAGTCTCCATGGCTTACCAGATAGGAGGAACGAATAGGGCTGCTGCCAAAACGCAGATGGGATACGGTCAGTCCCCCTGATTTTTTGGAATCATAGGAAAAGTAAGCCTGCACATACTGATCCGTATGGTTTCCGATAATTTTAATTGCCGATTTGTTCGCTCCCACCGTACCGTCAGAACCCAGTCCCCAGAATTTGCAGCTTATTGTATTTCTTGGTTCCGTATCCGGTATGTTTCTTTCCGCAGGCAATGACAAGCCTGTCACATCATCTGTTATTCCTACCGTAAAACCATTCAGAGGTTCTTCCGACTTCAGGTTTTTTATTATGGAAATGACATCCCCGGGGGTAAAATCCTTGGATGCCAGGCCATATCTGCCTCCGATTATAAATGCGGTTCTCCCGCTTCCTGCAAAAGCGGTGCAGATGTCCTTATAAAGAGGCTCTCCGTCCGCCCCGGGTTCCTTGGTCCGATCCAGTACTGCAATCCGCTTCACCGTTTTGGGAATGGCTTCCAGCAGATGCTCGCCCGAAAATGGCCTGTAGAGCCTTACCTGTACCAATCCGGCTTTCTCCCCCTGACGGTTCAGATAATCAATCGTTTCCTTGATTACCTCACAGGATGAGCCCATAGCTATCAGCACATAATCCGCTTCTTCATGTCCATAATAATCAAACAGCTTATAGTGTCTGCCTGTCTTTTCTCCCAGCCGATCCATATAATTCTGCACAATTTCCGGAAGTCTTTGATAGAATGGATTGATTGCTTCCCTTTCCTGGAAAAAGATATCCGGATTCTGCGTCGTTCCCCGGAGAACCGGATGATCCGGGTTCAGCGCCCGGTTCCGGAATTCCTCCAGTGCTTCCCGGTTCAGCAGTTCCTTCAGGACAGCAGGCTCAACCACTTCTATTTTCTGTATTTCATGGGATGTACGGAAACCGTCAAAAAAGTGGACAAAAGGGAGCCTCCCCTCCAGTGCGCACAAATGGGCCAGACATCCCAAATCCATACACTCCTGTACATTTCCTGAGGAAAGCAGCGCCACTCCGGTCTGCCGGATACTCATAACATCCTGATGATCTCCGAAAATGCTGAGCGCATTGGAAGCCAAAGACCGGGCGCTCACATGCAGTACGCCCGGCAGCAATTCCCCGGCTATTTTATATAAGTTGGGAATCATCAGAAGCAGTCCCTGGGAAGAGGTATATGTAGCAGACAGCGCTCCTGCCTGCAGGCTTCCGTGAAGCGTACCTGCCGCACCGCCCTCCGACTGCATTTCCATGAGATTTACCGGACTGCCGAAAATATTCTTTTTCCCTTCCGACGCCCATTTATCTACTGCCTCCGCCATAGGGGAAGAAGGGGTAATGGGATAGATAGCGGCGACCTCGGTAAAAGCATAAGAGGCCAAAGCCGCCGCAGTATTTCCATCCATGGTTTCTTTTCTTATCTCTGTATTCATAATCTGCCTCATTTCCGGTCTTCATCCTCCCCGTCCTGATCCCGGAACACAATTCTTCCGGAAACCTGAGGGAAAAGTTCTATAGCCTTTTCAAATTCTTCCAGTTTCATCCGCTTTCCAACATACGAATTCAGGTCAATTCTGCCGGTTTTCAGTATATTCATGACTTCTGTCCAGGTCTCATACATACGGCGTCCGAAAATCCCGGTCACGTTCAGTTCCTTATAGACCACTCCATACATAAAATTCTGATAGGTGAGCGGTTTTTCCACCATTCCCACATGAACAATGGTGCCCGCTATTTTTACAGCCTCCACTGCCTGATTAATCACTTTTTCATTCCCTGTAAAATCTATTATGGCATCCACTCCCTGGCCATTGGTTTCTCTCATAACTACTTCCACATAATCTTCCTTCAGGCCGTTGATTCTGACATCAGCCCCTCTTGCGGCGCTTTCTTCCAGCTTCTGGTCATTGACATCCACTGCAAAAATCTTTACGCAGCCTAAAAATCTGGCTATTTCCACCGCCATCTGCCCGATAGTACCCACTCCTGCCACCAGTAAAGTTCTGCCGGACGGCGCCGCTTTGGACACCGCATGCATGGCTGTTGCAAAAGGTTCCAGGATAGCGCCCTGTTCATAGGTCAGATTTTCAGGCAGCCGGATAAGCGCTTTTTGATGAAGCGCGATATAATCGGCGAAGCAGCCGTCTACAATCCTTCCCAGGACTCCCATATGGTTTCCGCATATATGCTGGTTTCCCGTCCGGCAGGTTTCACAGTAACCGCAGGGAATATGGGTTTCCCCGGCCACCCTGTCTCCTATGGCAAATCCTTTCACATCTTCTCCTGCCGCCACAATCTGTCCTGCAAACTCATGTCCCATAACAAAGGGAAGGGGATAGCTGGCCTTTTCCACAAGAGGAGTCCATTCATAAACATCCACATCCGATTTACACAATGCAGAGGCCTCCACTTTAATTAAAACCTCATCCCTTTTTATGGAAGGAATCTCTCTTTCCGTTAAAACTGCCCCTGCCTGTCTTTTATCCTTAATCCATGCCTTCATAATATTCTTTCCCCTTTCCATATTTCAGCTGCCTGTTCACTGATCCTGTCATAGTACCAGTCATTGTCTCCTCTGCTTATCACTTCCAGCGAGCAGATATCCACATTGTGCAGCATGTTTTGCTCCTTTAATGCACAAAAATGTTTCCTGATATCCGCAACGGTAAAATCGCCGTCCCTTACCCCGAATAAAGGATGCTTATCCCCAAACAGCGGATTATTCCTGTTTGCAGATACACTGTTTGCCAGGTGCAGATGCCGGATCCAGGGTGCCAGACCGGCAAAGCTTGTCTCGACATCCGCTCCCATCTGGGCTACATGGCTGGTGTCAAACGTGATGCCAATACCGCACCCCTGTGTCTGTTCATAAAGCTTTCTGACAAAAGGTACTTTACCGACAGCGAGTTCAGGTTCTCCTTCATCATTAAAAAATTCCAATGTAATTTCCGGTCCATTCCCGCCGATTCCCGTTCCTATTTCTTCAAAGGATTTACAGGCCTGCCCCATAAGAGCCCGTCCATCCTTTTCCTTCCATGCAGGCCCGCTTACAATCAGCATTTTTCCGGCTCCCAGCCCCTGGCAGCGCTCATACATCCTCCTGCAGAATTCCACACTCTTTCTTCTGACCCGTTCATCCGGGCTGGTAATATCCACACCGTCCCTTTTCATAGGAAATCCTGCCAGAAAAACGGAACACAGATTCCTTTTTTCCAATAGCTTTCTGATTTCTTCCTCTTCTCCGGCCTTTCCCTCAAAATAAAATTCCACACAATTAAATACACCCTGAACCGCTGTTTTTTCCAATAATTCCTTTAATAAACCGCTGTCATACATAGCCTGTGGATAGACAGCGGTCAAACAGATCCCTTTTTTCATTCATCTGCCCCTTATTGAGGAATCCAGGATCTTCCGGGATATGGCAAGAACCTCTCTCCCTACAGTTATGTCACAGCCTACCGGAATATTTTTCTCAATGCAGGTTATGAAATGGCGGTTCTCTTCAAGATAACCCTCTCCCTCCTGAAAAATATCATCCAGGCTTTCACAGACAGAGGTTCCATCCTCAAATTTCGCCGTCAGGCAGGTAGAATCCCAGATATCTTCCCCTTTAAGCATGACGCTTCCTCTGGTACCGATAATTCCTTTCGCATTAAATGCGATGTGGGAGCTCCAGCTTGCTGTTATGCTTCCGATACCTCCCCCTTCGAAAAGCAGGGCGGCGTTCACATTGTTATCAAATTGAGGCAGCGAAGCCACCGTTCCCTTTACAAAACCTTCCGCCTGTATCACTCTTCCTGCCAGAGACTGAAGGAAGTCAATATCATGGGATAGAGATTCAATAGTCATTCCGCAAACATAACCTTCTGCCGTCCTCCAGCTGTCGTTCAGCTTTCCTCCAAATCCCGGCCCCGGACCTATACGGAAGCAATATGCCTGAACCACATCCCCCAGCCTTCCCTGATCCAGCCATTCCCGTATTATCCGGTAGCCTTTGCGGAAACGCTGGGTAAAGCCCACCATAAACTGTACGGGAACAGCTTTGGCCGCCAATTCCATTCTCTGTGCATCTTCCAAAGATATAGCCACCGGTTTTTCCATAAAAATATGTTTTTTATAAGCAAGTGCACATTCCACATACTCCCACCTTTTGGAAGGAGGGGTCAGAATATGTACCATATCTGCCCCGGCAATTGCATGTACCGGATCTGAAACAACAGGACATCCAAATGCCTCTGCAAGCCGTCCTGCATTTACCGGATTGACATCATATATCCCACTGATCTCTACTCCCAGTTTCCGCAATGCTTCACAATGCTTCCAGGCAATTCCGCCTGCCCCAATCAATACTGTTTTCAGCATTTTTTCCCCTTTCTTAGGAACAGTCTCAAAGTATACAAGTTACTTCGCGACTGTTCCTTACTCTTCCTCCAAAAAGGAATATAACTGCAATGGCTTCTCCCAGTCCTCAGCGGTAAAAGGAACAGTATTACCATTTTCCCTTATTTCCGGCGATAGTTCTACAGACATGTAACCACTGTATCCTCTGTCTTTCATCCGTTTCACCATTTCCACATTATCAGTCCCGCCGCAGCCGAACCGGCAAAAACTCTTTGTTCCGAAAATCAGATTTTCTTTTAAATGGAGATGGTTTATTTTGGGATAAAACCGTTCAATAAAAGTTTCTGTTTTTTCCCCATGGGCTTCCAGATGTCCTCCATCCAGACATATTCCAATATACGGACTGTTTATCCTTCTGAAAATATATTCGTAATCCTTCTCTCCGGCTAAAACATTTTGACAGTGATTTTCCAGGGAAAGCTTAACTTTATATTCTTCTGCCGCCTTTTCCACACATTCCAGCTCATAAATAATGTCATCCAGAGTGCCTTCGGACATTCCGGAAGCCACCACTGTGCTGCAGCCAAGCTCACATGCCGCTTCCATAGCCCTGAGCTTATGTGCCGCATTCAGCGCACGGATTTCCGAAGTGCTTCCTCCGAATGCGGATACATGCAGTGCTATCGGCTCCAGGCCATTCTGCCTGCATCGTTCTTTTATGCTCCTGATCCTGGAAGGCGTCAGCGTTTCTCCATACCAGCAGTTGAATTCCACCCTGCGGTATCCCGTCTGCGCCGCATGTGCGAACAGGCACTTATAATCGTTGTTTTCAAAACCATCAAATGTTAACGACGAGGTCGCCAGATGCAGCATAATCTCACCCCTTTAATCCGCTTGTAGCAATTCCTTCAATCAGCTGCTTCTGGAAAAAGACAAACAGGAGCAGGATAGGAATAATAGAAACGGTTGACATGGCAAACATGGCACCGAAGGCGCTTTTGGCTGTTGGATCCACAAACATCCTCAATGCGAGAGTAACCGTATATTTGTTATTCGTCCTCAGATAAATGATCTGGGTAAAGAAATCATTCCAGGACCACATAAAAGTAAATATGGTGGTGGTTACCAGCGCCGGCTGGCAAAGAGGAAGAATCACCTTCCAGAACACCTTATAAGCACTGCATCCATCCACAATGGCCGCTTCGTCCAGTTCTCTGGGAATCCCTCTGATAAATTGAATCAGCAGATATACAAAGAAAGCATCCGTTGCCAGAAATTTGGGGATTACAAGAGGTGAAAAGGAATCAATCCAGCCCAGTTTATAGAAATAAACATACTGAGGAACGATAATGGCATGCTGAGGAAGCATCATAGTCATCATCATCAGGGCAAAAAAGAGATTTTTCCCTTTAAAATTCAATCTGGCAAATGCAAATGCCGCCAATGTACAGGAAAAAAGATTACCTATCACACACAACCCGGATACAATAATGGAATTAAGGAAATAGGTGGAGAATGTCACCCTTCCATTCGATCTCCAGCCAATTTCATAATTTTCCAATGTAAACTGTTTCGGTATAATACCCAGATCGGTAAAAATATCCGCTTCCGGTTTAAAGGAACTTCCTACCATCCAGATTAATGGGTATAATACCAGCAGGGCAAAGATGAGGAGGATCGCAAATTTCACCCATTCTGCCGTTTTATTTTTTTTATACATATCCTTCCCCCCTGTCAATCATAATGAACGAATTTCTTGGACACACCGAATACCAATGCAGTAAGCACGGCAATAATCAGAACAAGGAACCAGGCAAGAGCACTGGCATAACCCATTCTCATTTTACCGAAGCCTTCATTATAAATATGCAGCGTATAGAAAAGAAGACTGTCCAGTACACCGCCGTTTCCGCCGCTGATGATATAGGATTCCGTAAATACCTTAAATGCGCTTATTATCTGCATAATCAGGTTAAATAAGATAATCGGAGAAATCATGGGCAGCATAATACGTATGGTCCGCTGGAATTTGGATGCTCCGTCAATGGCAGCCGCCTCCAGCATTTCCTGGGGAACCTGTTTAATTGCCGCCAGAAAAATAATCATCGGGGAACCAAACTGCCATACCCTGAGTACGATCAGCGTCCATACCGCCGTATTGGGATTCGCCACCCAGCTTATTGTTGATTCGATCCCCAACGCATTCAGCAGCTGATTCAATATACCGTTCATTCCAAAAATCTGTCTCCACAGAATGGAAATTGCCACGCTTCCGCCCAAAAGGGACGGCACATAAAAAGCAGCCCTGAATAAGGATAGCCCTTTAACCCCTTTATTCAGGATAAAAGCCAGCACTAAAGAAGCCAGCAGCTGCAGAGGGACAGATGCAAATACATAAATAAAAGTTACTTTTAAAGCGTTCAAAAAATGATAGTCAGAGGTAAACATTTTTATATAATTGGTAAGACCTACGAACTGCGGAGCGGACAGCAGATTATAATTCGTAAATGAATAATACAAAGACATCCCCATGGGAATAAGCGTCAGACCGATAAACCCTATCAGCCATGGCAGAAGAAATACATAACCCGCGTATTTATCACCTTTCTTTTTCATCAATACCCTTCCCCTTTCAAGCCGGACAGACTTAACTGTTTTAAATCACAAAAATTTCCGTTTCCTTTTCTTCCCTGTTTCGCAATGCAAGATTCACTTTATTTCCGCAGCAGATAAGGTTGTAATCACCCCGATAGCCCTCAATTACCGCCTCTCCGTTTTCATCTGTTGCCGTTTTTGTATCGGTCCACCACTTTTTATGTATCAATTCATAAAGCGCCTCATAAGCGGGCTTGACGGATCCGTCTTTTCTCAGCAGCCCGCCGGGAGCGTTCAGCCAACCTCCGTCAACAAAGTTCCAGGATACAGCTGTCCTGACAAGCGGATGGGAAAAAAGGATTTCATACATTTCCGTAAATTCTCTTGCCTGCCGGTCTTCAAATTCAGGCGTGGTAGGCCAGTCATCTGTCTTATAGTCATTCAGATCCACAATATGCGGCGGCATAATATGTCCGGAGGTTAACGTGATTTCTGTAAAATGGAGCGGTTTTTGGAATTGTTCATATCTTTCCAGAATTTCCAGGAGCCGTTCCTCACCCATATAACCCTGATGCTGATGAGTCTGCAGACCGATTTCATCTATCGGTACCCCTGCATTCAAACAACCGTCAATAAGTATTTCATAGTTGGATGACAGATTAAAGTCATTAATCAGAAGCTCCGCCGAATCATTTTCTTCCCTCGCCGCTTCAAACATCGTCTTTAGCAGCTTTACCCGGCCCATTTCCTTGCATATTCGGGTGATACCATTATCATATTTATCAAAAACAGGCATGATAACCGCTTCATTCACCACGTCCCAGATATCAATGACACCTTTAAAAGCCTTTACATCTCTGTGTATCCTCTTGACCTGTTCTTTCACAATTTGCTCGTTTGACATTTCATTCAGCCAGGGCGCCGTAAGAGTATGCCAGCACAAAGGATGTCCCTTAATAACCACATTCTGCTGTTTTAACCAGTCAGCCGCCTTCAAAGTCTGCTCTATCCGTGGTTTCCCCCGTTCCGGTTCAAATCGCTGCCAGTAAAACGGGAAGGTAGCGTTATTAAACAGTGCGATCCATTTACGGAATATCTTCTCAAATGCTTCCTCTTCTTCGGGCTTCATTTCTCCGCAGACATAGGGAATCACATCAAATAAACCCGTTCCGAATAAAAATTCATGGCAATACATTTTTACTTCAATTTCTTTTCCTGTAACAGGTGTACCGTCCTTACGCACAAATTTTACTTTCTTTTTCCCAAGACGATGGGAGTAATCCCTGGTCATACGCTCCGTTTTTCCTTTCTTTTTACAATATCCTGCTGCCGTTTTTCCGATTCCGGGGAACGCTTATGCGCTCCCCGGCTGTTTCATGCCTTTAATTGGAATTTTCCGCTATCATCTCATTGGCAATCTCTTTAATATGTTTTGCTGCATCTGCAGGCGTCAGATTACCAACGGCCACCTGCTCTGCCACACTGCTGATTTCATTCTGGATTGCCCATACGCCGGGAGCCTTGGCAATAAAGGGAGGCGCTTCCTCCGAAATCATATTCAGATATTTGGTGGCGGCAACATCGCTGGGATCCGCATCAGGCTCCAGCAGCTCCTGAATTGTCATGGAAGCGGGAACTCCCAGTTCCATGTTGAATATCTTCTGGGCTTCTTCATTATTAACAAAGAAATTAATATATTCCGCCGCTAAATCCTTATTCTTGGAGGTTTCAGAAATAGCAAACGCAGAAGTAATAAGCAAATCTCCATGCTTACCATTGTTCCCTACCGGAACTTTTCTGATCGCAAGCGTGTCTTCCATAGAATTCTGATATGTTTTATACTGATTCGCATTGGCAAAATAGAACAATACTTTTCTGTTGACCAAAGGGCCTTCTTCCCATGCTTTAGAGTTCCACTCCTGTGTCCACTCCACATTGGCAAATGCGCCTGATTTTCTCAGATTATTTGAGTATTCATACCAGGATGCAAGTGTCTCTTCAGACGGTGCGAAATTTCCGTCCTTATCCAGCCATTCATAACCTTCTTCACAGTTCTCCCTGATCCACACCCATACCAGGTCATTGTTCGTATAAATATCAAGTCCTGCATAGGTATCCGCTTCCAGTTTGGACTGTACCTCATTAAGATAATCCGCAAACTCATCCCAGGTAATATCTTCCTCCTCAGGCCACAGCTCCATCCCAAGCTCATTCAGGAAGGTTTCATTTACATACAGAGCCTGTGCGGTCATTCCCAGGGAAACCATGTACAGATTGTCATTATACCTGCCGGTATCCACAAACCCTTCGTTCCAGTTATCCAGATTAATAGTACCTGATGCAACATAATCGTCTAACGGGGCTAACACATTCTTGGAACAGTATTCTCCAATCTGATTGGATTGGAACTGTACGACATCAGCGGCGCTTCCGCTGGCAAATGCGGTTGACTGTGCGGTCCAGTAATCGTTCCATCCGGGACTCTCCGTAACGATTTCCACATTAGGATGCTCCGCCATAAACAGATCGTTAATCTGATAATAGAGCTGATCCCTGGTCGTTGTTCCCCACCATGCAACCCTGAGGGTCTCCTTCTCTCCGGTTTCCGCTTTTTCCTGATTTTGTTCGGAAGCCGCTTCTGTTGCAGCCTTCGGTTCCGGGGATGATTCCGTGGATGTCTGTGTGTTGTTTCCGCATCCGCCTAAAAGTAAGGAACAAACAATCCCAAGCGCCAATAATTTTTTACTTCTTCCCATTTTCTCTCCTCCTTGGATTTCATTTAAATAGAGATCACTTCTGCCTGCCAGAAGCTGATCGGTATTCCGCTTTATGGTTCTACCCGGAAATAGGAATCATTTTCCGACAGAACTTCATTTCCGCTGCTTATCTTCATATCCACCCGGCATCGATGGCCGGATAATTCCTCACCTAAAGGAAGTACGATATGATCCGGTATTTCCGCACTGTCCGCAAGCAGCTCCAGCCTGAAACTGTTTCTGCATAATATTTCATCCGTCTCACAGTCCGTCACCTTCCATTGCAGCAGTACATCAGAAATGCTTTCGTAATTATCGTTAATCGCCCACACTCTTGCCGTATATGACATTCCCACATGGAATATCTTCTCCCTCCCCAGCTTATAAGGATGGATACACGGCTGTGCACATACCAGCACCGGCGTGTAAACCTTCTGCATATAGTCATATACTTTGTAAGGCCTTCTGTAATAGTCCAGAAGTCCGGAACCGATCATGGGACAGGCATCCGACCAGTAATAAAGATACATGCTGGATACCGGATCATACTTTTTCATGCGCAGGAATTCGATCTGTTCTTTCACCGAAACCGCTTCATATTCCTGCGTATTTTCAATAAATTCTTCCAGCGAATTTCCCAGCTCGACTTTGGCAAATTCGAAGGTATTGGAATAAAACAGTCCCCAGTATTCCCATGTATCCCAGTGGGGCGGCCAGAGCTTATCCTCCGGAATAAATGTCCTGAGTGTTTCCAGGCATGGGATTGACTGCGATCCGAATTCCACAATATTGGGCGGGATTATCAGATCATCCACATCCGTATCTCCGTCTGAGCAGCAGCCAATCATAATATTCATGACTCCTTCTCTGTAGTCACCCAGATGCACCCACCTGACCGGATCTACTGTCTTTAAGGTTTCCTTCAGGACATGGCATAATCGGAAATAATTGTTCGGCTTATCCGGGAGCTGATAAATCTCCGGCTCTTTATATACCGACCACATTCCCATGCAGGCATGATTGGTAAGCATCATCCCCATATCACGTATCATATCGGAAGCCCTGGAAATCATATCATCGTCATCGCTGACACAATAATGCAGCGGAAATACCTGCCACATCAAAAGCCCGAGTTCGTCACAAAGGGAATAAAGCCCATCCTTTTCCATATGGCTGCCGATACGTATGGAATTGATATTCATCCGGATCATCTTTTCAAAATCCGGTTTCCACATTTCTTCTCCGGCTTCGCTCATCCACAGGCTGGAAATATAACGCATTCCCCTTAAAAATATCCGCTTATTGTTCAAGTACCATTGTCCGGCATCATCCTGTACGATTTCTTTTATTCCAAAACGGATCTTTACAGTATCCTCCTGCCATCCCAGCACCAGATTATAAAGGTGGGGATATCCATGATCCCAGGTCCACCAAAGCTTCGCTTCCTCTACTGTAATCACCATTTTTACCGTACTGCGGCCCGGAGGAATTACCACATTTCTGCTGCTTCGGGCAGCCACACCGCCTTCAAAATTATCAGGTATGATATCCCCTCGCAGACTTCCGGTTACAGTTGCGGATGTCATATTATTCAGCGTTATATCCAGGCTCACCATAGCCGATCCGGTATCCTTATCCTGACCGTCTCCCAGCCAGTCCTTTTTCTGAACCAGACGTGTGGATATTTTACAATACTCAATAAATTTTTCCGGTCTTATGATAAGTTCTGCTTTATCCCATATTCCGGCAGAGTTTCCATCCTGCCTGAAGGACGTCATCGCGCCGGGACGGTGCATGGCATCGATCATATGTCCCTTTACCTGGGTAATCGCTTTAGCCTGATGCCTTTGATACGGCTCGGACAGCGGTGTGTTTTTATCCAGTCCGCTGTTTATATATTCTGTTTCGTCTCTTGGCGCACTGTCCCGTACAAAAAGCCTGTTGCCCCCATCCTTTTTCAGGAAATCCGTAATATCAAATTCAAACGGGTTAAATATCCCCTCATGGTATCCCAGATAAATATCGTTCAGCCAGACATCCGCCGTATAGTCCACAGCGCCAAACCGCAGCCAGACATGCTCTTCTTTCGAATATTCCGGCGTTTCAAATTCGCATTGAAACCATATAGTCCCAAAGTAATCTCCTATTTCCGTCAGATACCAGTTATTCGGAACAGCAATCTCTTTCCAGCCATCCTCCGCATGTCTCTCTCCGGCATAAAAATCCTCTGCGGAATTTCCGTCCGTCTTTTCTGTCTCATAGCGGTACTTCCATGTTCCGCTCAAATCTATGGCTTTTCTGCCCTCATGAATCATTATCATCGTTTTCTCCCCTTTCCCTGTTTTGCATGCAGCTTCAGATGCATGCTTTCAACACACAATAATTGGTTGAGAGGATTCTGCCGTCTTCATCTTTGACAAACATATCTACCACATAGTTACCCACATAATCCTCCGGTATAATCCATGATATGGTATCCTTTACCGTTGCACTGTCCTGTTCCAAATCGGAATAAAATGTTTTTTCCGCAACAATACATTTCTGTCCCTCTCTATGGATTTCCCAATGGATCTGTGCCTTTTCAATATCATGAAAATGGTCGTTATTCACCCATACTTTTCCGGTAAATTTACTGCCTCTTGCATACTTTTTCTGTCTCCCGAGTATATGGGGTTCCGCCTCCCATTCCAGACTGATAAGCACCTGTGTATACACCGCCTTCATGGCATCGTATACCTCATAAGGTTCCCTGTAGTAGTCCAGAAGCCCGGATCCCATAATAGGACAGGCATCACTCCAATAATATAAAAACATGGAGGCAACCGGCTGATATTTTCTCTGACGGAGGAATTCAATTTGTTCTTTCACCACCAGTGCTTCATATTCCTGGGTATTATGGATAAATTCTTCCAGGGAATTACCCATCTCCACTTTCGCCCTGCGGAACTGATTGTAATAGAACAATCCCCAATACTGCCATGTATCCCAATGAGGCGGCCATAGCTTATCCTCCGGAATGAATTTTTGCAGTGACTTCAGACATGGCACCGAATCAGCCCCGAATTCCACAATATTAGGCTGGATTAACGCCTTATGTACATCCATATCCCCATCCTGGCAGGAACCGATCATGATATTCTGGACACCTTCCCGGTAATCCCCTTTATGTATCCAGCGTATCGGATCTACAGATCCCAGTGTTTCCTTTAAAATCTCACAAAGCTTAAAATAAACATTCGGCTTGTCCGGCAGCTGATAAATTTCCGGTTCTTTATAAACAGACCACATTCCCATACAGGCATGGTTGGTCAGCATCATACCCATATCCCGGATCATATCGGAAGCTCTGTTGATAACATCATCCGAATCACTGATACAATAATGAAGAGGAAACACCTGCCACATTAAAAGTCCCATTTCATCGCACATGGTATATAAACCATCACGTTCCACATGGCTGCCTATACGGATTGCATTGATATCCATGTCCAGCATTTTCCTGAAATCAGCTTCCCACATAGTCTCATTGGCTTCACTCATCCAAAGGCTTGAAATATACCGCATACCGCGAAGGAAAATATGCCTCCCGTTTAAATACCACTGCCCGGCTTCGTCTGTAGTAATTTCCTTCACACCGAAATTCATTTCTATCTGATCCCCGTCTGCAAAAAGAGCTGCCGTATAGAGATGGGGGAAACCGTGATCCCATGTCCACCACAGTTTGACCTGCGGTATGGTAACAGTAATCTTGCATACATTATCACCAGGCTGAAGAACTACCTCACGGCTGATATTGGTGACAGTATCATCCTCAAAGTTATAGGCGGTTACTGACAGTTTTATTTCCGTACGAATAGCTCTTCCTGTTCCGTTATTAATAAAAACATCAAAGGCTGCCAGGCCGGTTCCATCCGGTTTATCCTGCTTATCTCCGAGCCAGTCCTTTTTATAGCCTATCTTGGTAAAGCTCTTAACATATTGAATATGTACAGCCGGTCTGCCAATCAGCTTGACATCTCCCCAAATTCCTCCGGAATTTCCATCCTGTCTGAAAGAAGTCATGCTTCCGGGCCTATGCATTGCTTCAATCATGTGACCTTTAATCTGGGTAATTCCTATCGACTGGTGGAATTTATATTTTTCTGACATCGGCGTCTCATCATGATCTGCTTCCACATATTCCGTCAAATCCTTTGGGGCACTGTCACGGACAATAATGGTATTTTCTTTATTTATATCCACTAAATGAGTGATTTCAAATTCAAAGGAATTGAAAATCCCTTCATTCTGTCCCAGATATTCTCCATTTACCCATACATCCGTAATATAATCCACGCCTTCAAAGTACAGAAAAAGCCTGTCGTTTTGCATATATTCAGGAACCGTAAACGTTCTTGTGTACCAGATTGTTCCGAAATAATCCCCAATCTCTTCTTCCAGATACCAGTTATGCGGTACTTTAATTTTTTTCCAGCCCGGAGCTGATGCTTCCTTCTCCAGATACCAACTCTGTCTGTATCCCATATCATTTTGATCCAGGCGATATTTCCATATACCATTCAAATCTTCAAATTTTCTGTTATATACTCCTCGAAACACCAACTTTCCCTCCGTTCGTTACTTAGGAACCGTTTCCCAAAACTTTGTCAGTTACAGATTCAGGACGGTTCCTCACTGACAGGAAACAGCTTTTTCACATTTTCAGGTGTCAATACCCTTTTCAGCGCAAAACCTTCCAATTCAATCACAACCAGTTCCATCAGATATAAAACCCTGGTTCCCTTTTCCAAATGCCCCACATGAATCCCCTGTACTCCGCCTCCGCTAAAATGCAGATGTGCTACTCCATCAATTACCGTACCGGTAACCCCTCCTGTTTCAAAAGGTCCGTCCAAAGAAAGGAATTCATCCTCTGTAGCTTCATCCATAGTCAGAGGCCTGTGATACTCCAGATGCTGGATACTTCCTACTGCGCTCGCAATATAAGCATTTTTAATTCCTTCTTTTTCCAAAGTCTTCTCTACACTTTCGACAATATCATCACCTCTGTCCAGTTCAAGTATCACCGTTCTTCCGACTCCACTGCCCATAAACGCTTTCACTCTTTCACCTCCTTGTTTATATTTTATAATTTATAAATTATAATTTATATATAACACATTAAACGTTTTGTGTAAACAAATATTTCTTTTTATTTTAATAATTCGTTATTATATCCAATATTATCATCTTTTTACAAGCACATTTTATATTTATCTGCTATATTATTTGTCATCAATCACTCATTTCTTTGATCCAGCATATAATCATTCTTTATAATTATCGGTTCTCTTCTATTTTTTCATAAACAAAAAACCCTCAAGAGAACATAATTTTATGCTCCCTTGAGGGTTATTCTGAATCACACTTATTAAATAAATACTACCGCACCTGCTTCATACATACAAAAGTAACCGGCCTCCCATACGAAACCGCCCGCCGTTCTCCATATCGTACAAATCCCGCACGTTCATAGGTCTTTATCGCTCTCTGGTTAAAATCAGCTGCCAGCAGTACCACAGTTCCTCTCTCATAATGATAAAAGCTGCGTGCATGGGATATCCCGGCATTCACAAACTCAAGCCCCATGCCTTTTCCTGTCTCCTCCGGCCGCATACCCAGACCGATTTCCATCACTTTCTCTCCCTGCTCCTCATGAAAACTGAATTCATAGAAGCCTTTCAGCATCCCGCTGTCATCGGCAACCGCAAACCAGTTATCAATGGCTCCTTTGATTTCCTCCATACACTCCTGCCTGTTTTCTTCCGGTATATTATAGAAGTCATAAGGAGCGGAATAATTCCAGCCAAGATACTCAGCGGCATACTCTTCTGTCATAGGAACAATATGCCAGCCGGAGGCAGGCGGAACAGATTTCTCTTCCTGCTTTTCTTTTTTTGCTCTCCCGTCTATCAGCTTCAGTGACCGGGCCGCCTCGGCTCCCAGCAAATCCGTTCTTCCGGCATATTCTTTCAACACCCGGATTCCTTCCGGGACAGGAAAAGCAGAAAGGCAGAGCAATGCTTTCCATTGGATAATCTCATCGCTTTCCTTTTTCAGGAAACGGATAACCCTGTCGGCGTTTTTATCTGAAACCAGGGATGGATGATAAAAGGCCATAAAACCAACCGCATCCAGAGCCTCCGAAATTTTCCATCTATCCCCGGTATCCAGGACATCAAGGAGCAGAGGGAAAACAGCAATGTCCATTCCTGCCAGCGTCCGGGCTATCAGATCTCTCGGCAGAGGATAGGATTTTTTGGCGGATACCTTATCCGGCAGGCTTCTGTGCTGATTTTTCCCCACCCTGCCCAGATAGGGAATCATCTTTTCAGCCGTACTCCTGCCGCCCTTTTCCAGGCTTTCACAGACAGCGATTCTTGTATAAAGACACGTTTCCCGGCACAACTGTTCCAGAAGCAGCTCCGCCGCACCCTCGGTTTCCGGATGCAGGCAGTATGCTGCCGCCGTTCTCCGACAGGGATCGGGATTCTGCAGTTCCTTTGCCAGTTCTTCTGCCGACAGGCCCGCACAGGCTGCAATTTCTTCTTTGGAAGCCTTTCCCCGGCTTCTCAATTCGGTTTGTGTACTTTTCACTCCGCTCCTCCCTCTATTTCTTTTTATAGCATATTACAAATATAATCACTGAGGCCACAGCGGTCAAGGCTTCCGCCGCAGGAAATGCCGTCCAGATACCGATGACACCGGCAATCCTTATCCCCAGATATGCCGCAGGAACAATCAGCGCAAGATATCGCAGCAAAGATATAAGGAAAGAGGCAAAGCCTTTCCCCAACGCCTCCAGGGCGCCGGAACAGACCACGCTCACACCGGAGACCACAAAGCCAAAGCTTATAATGCGCAGGGCCAAAGCCCCTTCTCTGACAGTAACGGCATCCACGGTGAACATTTTCATAATGGAGCCGGAAAATACGAGGAACAGCAGCATCCCCACAGCCATAATCGCCAGTATCATCGCGCCGCATATCTGAATAATCCGTTTCATACGTTTTCTCTCATCTGCGCCGTAGTTATAGCTGAGAATCGGTCGCATTCCCTGTACGATACCATTTGCAGGAAGATAAATAAAGGACTGCAGCTTAAAATACACACCCAGAATCAGAATATAAATAGGGGAAAACGCTGCTGTAAAACCATTCAGTATGGTGATCAGCAGGGACGGAAGCCCCATGGTCATAGAACAAGGCACACCCACCATATACACCCTGCGGCAGATATCCGCAGTAGGTTTCATATAAGTCCTTTTGATTGATAATCCCATATCCTTCTTAAAATACCAAATCAGATACAGCAGAAGCGTAACCACCTGCCCGATAGCCGTTGCGATTGCGGCTCCTTTCACCTCCAGTCGAGGAACCGGTCCCAGGCCGAAAATGAACACAGGATCCAGTATAATATTGGTAATGCTTCCTGCCGCCATGCAGACCATGGGTACAAACATATTTCCGGTTGACTGATATATCTTTTCAAAAGCGATCTGCACCGTTACCACTACGGAAAAGCTCAGTACGATGACCGCATATTCCTTTCCCCACGCAAGAATCAGATTGTCTGCGGTGAACATGGGCAGAAAATACGGAATACAGATAACCGTACCCACAGAAAGAAGAATCCCATGAACCAGACTCAGAAAAAGCCCCTGGGACGCCGCCCTGTCAGCCTTTTCCTTTTCACCCGCTCCCATAAAAAAAGCGACCGCCGCGTTGATTCCCACTCCGAATCCCACCCCGATGGAAACGATGAGTGTCTGCAGCGGATAAACAAGAGAAACCGCAGTAAGCGCCTGCTCTCCCAGCCTGGCAACAAACATACTGTCCACAATATTATAGAGGGAATTAATAAGCATGGACAGCATCATCGGCAGCGCCATAGAAAGCACAAGCGGCAAAATAGGTTTTGTTCTCATAAAATCCTGGTTCATATTCTTCTATCTCCTTTTACACAAAAAAACTATAAATCTCACTGTTTGATTCAGAAACAGAAAAATTTATAGTCTCGTATCGGACGCTTTATTATTATAGCCAATATAGGCTATCATACCCTGTGTAAAAACGCAAGTATATTTTTCTATGCCATACCCCAATTTTCAACCCATACTTTCAATCTTACTAAATTCCATACCTCAAAAGCTATCCCTGCACGGCGCTTCGTTACCATTCTCTCTCCAATTACCATCTGCATCCTGCTTCACTATTTGGCAGGCTTACCAGCTTCTGTCCTGTATTCCCTTGGCGTCACGCCGAATTCCTTACGAAACAGCTTGTTAAAGTAAGATATATTATGGAAACCATTTTCCATAGCTGCCTCCATAACCGGCTGATCAGACTGCGCCAGGGCTGCCGCCACCCTGGAAAGGCGGTAATGATTAATATATTCCACGCAGGTCATCCCTGCAAATTTCTTAAAAAAACTCATGAAATGAGCCTGGCTGAAATGGCAGACACCAGCCAGTTCCTCAATGGTCATAGTCTCCGTATAATGTTCCCGGATATAACTCAACACCGTTTTCAGCTTACGTTCCAACTCAGAATCCGTGGCAGATCCTTCATTTTTTACCACATATCCATATTGATACAAAAGCCGGAAAAAACGGAATAAGAGTTCCTTCATATATAACTCATTCCCCTCCCGGCGCCTTACGCCCTCCGGCATTTCCCACTCCGGCCGCGGAGAATGATTCTTATCCTCCACACATGTAAGCATTTCCCTGAAACACTGCAGCAGTTCCCCATGTCCCGGACAACCGTCCCGGATTATAGGAACAAAACGGTACTTCCCTTTCAAAAGCGGACTGATATATTTGATAGTACAGGCATCAGGAGTCTGATACCCCAACATATCAAGATGAAATACCAGACTCTCCGATATCATCTCCTCTTTCTTCAGCGCATGAGCCGAATGCAGCGTATGAGGGGATATAAGCAGGAGATCATCTTTTCTCACCCGATAGGTTTCAAAATTAATGCCATAATCAATACTCCCCCCTTCAATCCATGTGAACTCCACCTCATCATGCCAGTGAAGGGACAAATCCTGATAAGAAAAGGGTACGATACACCGATACCGCTGTATGGGCATCAGTACATCCCCATGAGATGCTTTTTCCTTATAATCAGAAATCCCCGTATCCTTCATATCCTCTCCCTCCCTTCCTTTTTCTTTTTTTATTATAAACATACACCTGCCGCCCAGTCAATCCACTCCATTCCCAGCGCCGCTACACAACACAATACATCCCAAAGATTACTTTCCCGCAAGCTATACGCCACACTACCCCAGCCGTCCGCCCATTGGTTCGTCCTGCCCAGGCCATTGTCTGCCGCCCGGCCCCATGTCCCTGCGCCTCCGGCCCCCCGTATGTGGGATCCCTGCCCTGCCGGCTCCGGTCCGCCCCGGGGCTATGATGTCCCGCAGATACT
>ENA-ORML01000236-ORML01000236.1-human-gut-metagenome-genome-assembly--contig:-NODE-236-length-71391-cov-5.776508_pt1 | contig 71391 bp, 60 predicted proteins | sample MGYA00242103_ERZ508995 | MGnify/ENA primary metagenome ERZ508995 (study PRJEB26280, sample SAMEA2338702) | human gut metagenome | biome: human gut; feature: human-associated habitat; material: faeces... | reverse complement strand
CTGGCGCACCCGCAAAGTCTGCCTCCAACGGAGAGATGCCCGGTAATTTCACCGGCTTTGAACCCTTCGGCGGCGTAAATTCGTTCTTCGACGAATAATCAATCGAAGAACTGTAAATGGATCGGGCGCATTAAAACGCACATGAGTATCTATGTGGACTCATGTGCGTTTTTTGCGTTCAGAAAGGACAGTATATGCAAAACAAAGAATTCAAGCGCCACATCGCCTATGAGGTTTTGACCATACTGGGGACATTGGCTCTGCTGCTGTTTGTTTGCAGGCTTTGGCCGATTCTCTTATTGGTGATACTCGGGATTTTTATCGCCGCCATGCGACTGCTCTTTCTCTCTGCCAGAAAAGTGGAGAATATCCCGCCTCTGCTTCCGGCTGCTCGCCCAGAACCTACGGATCAGGATATCCGGGACATGGCGTTCGGCTCAATGCAGCGGCGGATTACAGAGCTGGTCACAGCCGATTTTCCCAACGCCAGATGGGTATGGAAGACGCCTAATGCCATGCGCAATATTGCGACAGACAATGAGGTGCGAATCCTGCTCAACCATGCCGGCGGATACCGTGAAGCGATCGTTGTGATTCGCGGCCTTCAAGTGTGCAGCCTGACCTACCCGCACGCGGAAGAAGTCAAGATGCCGGAAACGGAAAATGATGAGACGGGCACAGAGGAAACCGAGGATGACACTCCGCAGAAGGTCGATCCCCCGGAGAATTATGAGTATCTGGCTTTTGAATGGGTGGACGCCCATGTTATGGAACTCAATGAGCGGTGCAACGAAAGCATCGCGCAAGGGCTATCCATGCTGGAAATAACGGCGGCAGAACTGCCTGCCCGGGAAAGCTGGCCGGACATCTGCCGGGAGCTGGAACGAAACGGTATGGAAAACTGCTGCTGTACAGATACCGGTATTACCATTGATTTCACGCAGTGACACTGCAGAAAGGAATGACGCGATATGAGCGTATCAATCAACAATCTGTTCAACTACTCCCGTTCGCTGCCCGTCCCCTTTGATACCATGACAAATAAGAAGGTCAAGGTGGCATCCATGTACGGGGCAAAGACGGAATCAACGCTATGTGGTTCTGTGATCAAGGCAGTCCACGCCATGTGCCGGTGCATGAACGGCACCGGGGAAGGTGCGGTCGGCCAGATCGATACAAACAAAAGCGTGGCGGAATATAAATCCTCCGTCGGTCCGGATGCCTATCATCTTGTGGTGTTCGATGCAGCCTCCGGCAGCGCTTTGGCAAGCGTTTACGACAAAAACACCGAGCTCATCGAGCAGTACGTGGCGCATCCGAGCCAGCGGGACGGCGCGGCAATCTTCTTTGCCCTAATGCCGTTCCTGATGTCAGATGCGGAGTTTGATGAAACCTTTCAGGAGTACTACGACCAGTTCATTGCCGGATACCCGGATATGGCAAAGGCGACCGAAAGCATGGCAATCCTCTGCGATAATGCCTACCGCAGAATCAAGGACGATACCTGCCCGGCGCATATCAATATCACAGTGGACAAGTCCGGAAACCTGATGCGGGTCTCTCAGGGTCAGCTGGATTCCGGATCCTTTGTGCCCACCAGCGTCACAGCCGGGGAATTCACGATCTTTGCCAAGACCGGACCGGCCGTTATCAAAAAAGCTGGCGTCGTGGTGGAGCATACGGATTTCGTCGGCAAGTATCCCCTGACGCCGGGACGCACCTTGAGCGCGTTGGAGCTGAGCCTGATTCCGAAACTCCCGGAATGGTATATCATTCCGCCGGAAGTGGTGGATATTTGCAAGCATGCGCAGAAAACCACCGGGCGGCCCATGCAGATGCGAAACTTCCTATTGCGCGGGCCTGCCGGTACCGGCAAGACCATGGGCGCAAAAGCCATTGCCGCCGGACTGGGGCTGCCATACATGAAGTATACCTGCTCTGCCAACACAGAAATATTTGATTTCACCGGCATGATCTTCCCTGAAACGGACGCAGTGTCCACCGGTAGCTCGGAGCTTGACCGTGAGCGCGAGATCCTCAAGTCCATGGGAGGTATCAGCTATGCCAATGTAGCAAAGCTTATGCGCCTTCCGGACTTGGATGATATGGACTACGATCCTGCCGGCGTCTATCAGGCTCTGACAGGCGTGGAAAATCTGGCGGCTACCGTGCAGGACTGCATGAGCGTTGTGCTGGAAAAGGTCACGGAAAAGGTACAGGCTCTTAGCAAGCGTGCTGAAAACCGTCAAAGCTCCGGCCAGAACTATACTTATGTGGAGACGGATTTTGTGAAAGCGTTAAAACATGGGTATTTAGTCGAGGTTCAGGAGCCGTCCACGATCATTCAGCCGGGAGTTCTGGTGGGCCTTAACTCTCTTCTGGAGCAGGAGGGGTCTATCACGCTTCCGACCGGCGAGATCATTCGCAGACACCCTGATACGGTCGTCATTGTGACGACCAATGTCAGTTACGAAGGTTGTCGGCAGATGAACCAGTCGGTGGTGGACAGAATGAGTCTGGTCAAGGACATTGAACTGCCGGAGCCCGAGGTTATGGTACAGCGAGCCATGGCCGTGACCGGATGTGCCGACGAATACCTGGTATCCCAGATGGTGCAGGTGGTCAACGACATGGCCGATTACTGCCGCAAAAACAGTATCACCGACGGTGCCTGCGGAATGCGCAGCCTGATCGATTGGGTCATCAGCGCAGAGATCTCCGGCGACCCTTATCTGTCGGCAAAGTATACGGTCATCAGCAAAGCCACTGCCGACGAAGAAGACCGGGAAGCCCTGATTACAACCATTCTGGACCCTATGTTTGCCCCAAAGCGGAAGCGAACATCGGCATAAGTCCGGAAGAAAGGAGGACGACTCTATATGGCAAGAGTGAATCATAAGCGGGTTAAACAGCTGCTCAATGAAAAACGCAGCAGAATCACAGACCGGCAATTCTTCACGTCCCGCATCCTTGCAGGACATTTTGAAGACATGGCCATGGCACAGACGCGGCGGTATAAATACAACCGCCGCATCCATGTGGCCATCAGCTGGAGTCCGAAGTCCGGTGAAGTGGCATGCACCAATAACCTGTCGGTGCTGATCAATGCGGGGCATAGGCTGGTGACCCAAAACAGAGGGCGGGAGAACCGCTATGAGATCGTTTGCGGACTGTTTGCCCACGAACTTGGGCATTGTCTATACACGGACTTTCTTGCGGGCCAGACCTACAACAACTACCTCAGCCGGGAGAAATGGTATCCGGAGCCGCCTGCGTACAAGCTGCCCAAAGACACTGTAAGCGAACGAGCGCTGTGGGAGTATGTAAGGCTGGAGCCGCGGAACAATGAGATGCTTCGCTATGTCGCGCACCATATTTCCAATGTCATTGAGGACGCCTATATCGAAAATCGGATACTCGCTCAATTCCGCGGCACGCTGGGCAACTGCCTGGAAGCGTTACGGGAGCAGCAGTATGAGAGCATTCCGACGGTAACGGAGCTTATCGAGAAAGAGGATGACGGGAACTGCCATATCTTTGAGAGCATCCTGCAGATCATGCTGTCGTATGTGAAGTTCGGTGAAATCAAGTACGGAGATGCTCCCCTCAGCGATGAGCGCATTCAGGTCGTGTTCAAACTGATTCACGATCTGGACGCCGCCATTGTCAATCCCTCCGGAAAAGAACGGCTCAAGGTCGTCAATCTCATACTGGTTCGCTGCTGGGACTATATCGAGGATTTCCTGGAGATCTGCAAAAAGCGCCAGGAGGAGGCCAAGGCGTCCGGTTCCACAGAGTCGCTGGCCGAGACCATCGCGCAGATTCTGCAGGCAATGGCCGGAAGCTCTGTGTCCGGCGAGGGCAGCAGCACACCGATCCCCGAAGTGGGTGCGGTCTGTGTGGCAGCCGGAGCTGGGAAACGGGCGCAGACGGCGGCTCAGGCAGAAAAAAGCGAGTCTGAAGGAAGCAGCGGCTCTGAAGATGCCGAGCCCCAGACTGACTCCGAATCCGAGCGTTCTTCTGCTGGGATCTCCCAGACCGAAAATCCGGCGGAAGAAGGTACAATTACCGGAGATATGGAAGGCGCTTCCGGCGGGAAGCAGGCAGTATCCGCAGAAGAAGACGGACGCATCCCCTATCAGCAGACAGATCGTGTTTCCGAAGGCAGCGGAGGGGCTACCAAGCACAATGATGCATATGAGCGTGAACGCTATGACCATGCAGCGGAGGACATTGAGCGCCTGCTGGACAAGATGGCGGAGAAGGCCGCCTGCGAGCAGCTGGAGAATGAACGGACACGGGAACTCAACGATGTGGCCCAGAGCATCTCCTATGGAGATGTCCATGCCGGTGTTGATATCTGTGTGAACCGGATATCCACCGTCGATGAGGAGCTTGTCGAGCAGTATAACGCCATTTCCGGGCCATTGCTGGATATCTCACGGCAGCTGCAGAAAAGCCTCTTACAGCAGCTGAAGGATAAACAGCGTGGCGGCAAGCAGACCGGGCTCATGATGGGGCGACGGCTGGATGCCCACGCCCTCTGCCGGAACGATGGGAAGGTTTTTTATAAAAATGCCCTGCCCAACGAAATTCCACAGATGTCCGTAGGGCTTTTGCTGGACGAATCAGGCAGCATGTGCTCCTGCGACCGCTGTACCTACGCCAGGTCTTCGGCCATCATTCTATATGACTTCTGCAAGGCGCTGCATATCCCTGTCACCGTTTACGGTCATTCCACCAGCGGCAGCAGTGTGGAGCTGTATTCCTATGCAGAGTTCGAAAGCATCGATAACGATGATAAATACCGCCTGATGGACATTGCCGCCCGCGGCAGCAATCGCGACGGCGCCGCGCTTCGTTTTGTGGCGGAGCAGCTGGTTAAACGGCCGGAGGAGGTAAAGATCCTGATCCTTGTATCCGATGGTCAACCGGCAGCGCCCGGCTACTACGGCAGTGCCGCCGAGGAAGATCTCCGCGGCATCAAGCAGGAGTACCGGCGCAAGGGAGTATTGTTCATTGCGGCCGCTATCGGGGAGGACAAACAGAACATCGAGCGAATCTATGGTGATTCCTTTATGGACATCACAGATCTGAATCAACTGCCCGTAAAGCTGACCGCAGCGGTCAAGCGCCATATGCGGGTCTAACGGGGATATTTCAATTCACAACGACGGGCAGCGGATTCTTTTCCTGCTGCCCGTCAATCTTACAACAGGAAAGGAATCAAAAAAATGAGTCATTTTGTAACATTGGTCAATTTTTATATGCCCAAGCTGGAGGAAAACTGCGAGGAAAACATGCGTTATGCGGAACAGATCGCAGAAGTCAAAGAAAAGCTGACGCAGGACCCGGAGAGTTTTGCTTTGCGGTTTCTTTTGAAACGACTTCAAAGCAAGGCCAGCACTCTGGAACGTTCGGCTGAGTGCGAGATTGATGAGCTGATGGCCCCATTCTGTGAAGGAACGGATGACCCGGCCTATCTGGAGTTTGAGGATCGAACCGATGACCTGCGGCGGGATTATGAGACCGACAAAATCAACTGTGTCCGTTTTCCGGACGGAACTGTCGTTCCGGAGTACAGCCGGCTGGTGTGCGAAAAATATCTCATCAAAGATGGCAAGGTGTTTCAGAAAAAGGCCGGACACCTCGGCCATGAGAAGCGCACGAAGAAAGCGAAAAAGATGCGCGCATTTATGGGATATCCGGTGAAGAAGCTCTATCCCAGTCTGAGGCAGTATGCGGAGGACTACTGCGGTTATACCTTTGACAGCAAGACCAATACGTATGGGTATTACTGCAATCCGAATGCCTTCTGGGATTGGTATTCCATTGGCGGCCGCTGGCCGTTCCAATTCCTTGTCCGTGACACAGCGGAACGAATTAACGGTGAGCGCTCATGGGGCAACGAAGATGCTGTATGTGAAGCGCCCGAAGGCTATATATGGGTCTGCGGCGCAAGAAAAAGGGATATTGCATGGGAACTCATGAAGGAATGGGAGCTGCAGCACGCCAAAAAGCACTTTGAGCTTCTTGCAGAGACATTTCGTTCCGGCAAGGCTCCGGAAGGCAGCTTCTGGAAGATCACGGAGGATGGAATTATCTCTTTCGTAACGCAGATCTATTTCAAGAATGAAAGCGAGGATGCCTACCTCCGCCGCAACGGACTCGCACCGGATCAGCGCATGGTGCCCGACGCCTATTCCTTCCTTCAGGACGGAGACTGGCACTCCAAGGGAGAAATGGGCTGGTGGGGTATCAGCAGCAACGACAAGAAGCCGGATGCATGGCGGCAGATGTTGGCAGACTACATAGACAGCATTCCTGACGATTATTTCATTGTCGGGATTGACTGCCATATCTAAGATAGGAGGAGCGAAAAATGATTTTGAACAGAACTGGCGCTGAATTTGAGTATGAAGGCGTCACATACACGATTGGCGGAGCCATTGTCGGAACCGCTGAGAGTGAATACGCAGGGCTTTATGGCCGAATAAACGCCATTCATGATGGCGAGGATAAGGAGACCGAAAACGAAACGCCTGACATCTATTGTGAGTTTGACCCTCCGGTCATGCCGCATGAGGTCAAGACGCTGGAGGATACCTTCTCTGATCTGTATCACCAGCCAAAGACCATTGCTGATATCGTACTGGACATGGTTATCATGGCGCCCGAAATGATTCGTCCGTTGGATGATCTTCGTTCTATGCGTAAACGCGTCAATGTTTTTCTTGTGATGGAAGACTGGGCTGTGGATGGCGAGCACGGAAATGATTGCGAGGCGTTCTCGGACTATGACGATGCAAAGCGTATTATGACAAATCGTATTCGAGAAGAATTGGAGGACGGAAGTGTTCCGTCTTGGAGAGAATCAAGCATCTTCGCAGAGAATTCTTCGATGGACTTCTACGAAGCATATCTTAACGGCGAGTATATGGAAAATCACTACAAAATCATGATTATCCGGCAGCCGCTGATGATATCCAGTAGGTATATTCGGGAGGTTGGAGGAGTGTATAAGGCGCAATGCCAGACCGAAGACTTTATATCGCAAATCGAACAATGGGATGAAGTTGCAGCATTGAGTGACGCACAGTATCAGAGACTCATTACAAACCCGATGATTCCTGAGTGCATCGAACGCCATCTCGGGCGCAATGACCACTATTGGGAAGCGTATTGGGAAAGTGTATCTGAGGCTGCTCATGGTTTGGTCAGGCAAGCATCAAAGCAACCGGACTGTTTCACACCAGAAGCAGAAAATCCATACCCGCTTTGTATTGGCTCGGGCAAATCAGAGTGCGATGATTGCTGCCTGTATGTGCATATGAAAGGAGAAGGCGGTTATGAGTGCTGAAAACAGGCTCACCTCCATCGTCTCGTATCCAGAGCGCGGAACTGGCGGCAACAATCGCTATCGCGGCAACTGTTCACCCAAGCTGATTGAGGATCTGATCGGTTTTTTCAAGCCGGCCGAGATCTGCGACTACATGTGCGGCAGCGGCACGACGCAGGATGCCGCTCATACCATGGGAATCATTAGCCATTGCTACGATCTGCACAGCGGATTCGATCTCATCAATTGCGAGATACCGGAGCGCCCTGAATTTGTGTTCTGGCATCCGCCGTATTGGGATTTGATTACATATTCAGACGTGATGTACAAGGCTTCGGAGGTGCAGTCAAAATACGGATATGATCCCCGGCAGTTCGACTTATCACGTATCCCCAAATGGGAGGACTTCGTGCGCGTAATGAACTACGCCATGATGAAACAATTCTGCGCTTTGGAGCGTGGCGGCAGGATGGCCGTGCTGGTCGGCGATATCAAGAAGAAAGGGCAGCTTTACAGCATGATCTTTGAATTGATCAAGCCGGGCACATTGGAAAATGTCATCATAAAAGCACAGCACAATTGCTTTTCAAATCAAACACAGTACAGTGGGCATTTCATCCCCATACTGCATGAGTATCTACTGATTATCAAGAAGGATGCGTCCTTGGTGTATCCGATCCTGATGACGGAGCCTGTACAAAAGGATATCCGCGATATGAACGGCGCTACCTGGCGGGATGTGGTTGCAGCAGTGCTGGAAACCTGCCAATCTCCTGTTTCGCTTGCATACATTTATGAGCAAGTCGAGCCATATACCAAAGCGCGGAAAAATCAGTGGTGGAAAGAGAAGGTTCGCCAAACCCTGCAATGCAGTCCGCAGCTCTTCGTGAATACAGGACGCGGGATGTGGGCGTTGAACCGTTCCGCATAGTTTGCCTTTCGAGGGATGCCGCATCTGCGGCATCCCTCTTTCCTTTCAGCTTTTATGGCCTTTTCGTTTGACTATGGATTGACTGTCGGCCGCTGCTCTGGTATAATCATCATGTAAGTATCAGAGTTTAGCCACAGCTAAGCAGAGTTTAACCGAGTTGCGAAGTGTCATTTGTGCATTGCACGAATGGCACTTTTTTGTTTCCGGCCAATTCCATAGTGGCATAAGCCAGCAGTCCGATCATGGGTTGCTGGTTTTTGTTATATCACGGCGAATACCGCCAAAAAAACGAAAGGAGAACACAAAAATGTTACAACCATGCCAGGACAACTACTCCACGACCTTTGCTTCCTACGAGAGGATGCGCCGGTACCATGAGAAGGAATCGCTGGAAAGCCGATGGCACAGATGCAGGGTCAATGAACTGCATATTGAGCCGCTGGATAAGGCGTCGCCTCTTTATGGAACTCCGTCCGCATTCGCTGCGGGAATCAGCGCTGAGTCCGTTGAGGACACGGCGGAAAACCTCGGTCTTGCCATGCGGGTAGATGGTTCTTACTATCCCGTCCGCAGCACGGCCTACAAAAGCCTGTTGGACAGAGCGAAAATCAGTGGATCGGCCTTGCCGAAGCTGAGCCGCCAAAGATTGGCGTCGGTGCTTAACGATTGCCTGGAGCTGTATTCTTCGGAGACGCTCCTACTTATCCGAGATGAAAAAATCTCGGCAGCACACTCCGGCGATTCCATGGATTATTCCGTGCTGCCGATCGATGAACTGCTGAAGGTTCTGACCAAAAAGCTGGACGACCGTTTCCCCGGCAGCATGTTTCAGGGCGGTTATCGCGATCATTCGCTCTCCAGTGCCTCATGGACTATGCCCGGGCAAAAGGAAGATCTGCTCGGCGCCTATGCCAAGCTGCTGGCGTCGCAGGGGAAACCCACACTTGCTGCCAAACTTGTTCCCGCCATCCGCTTTGTTACCTCGGATACCGGCATTGCCTCGGCTAAGGTTTCCGCCATGCTGGAGGGTACGCAGCACCCGATCCATATTGGGAGCTGTATCGCCGTGGACCACAGGCACCAGAGTAAAGTGGAGGACTTTGAAGCAGCTTTGGACCAGCTGTTTGCGCAGTTCGGTGATTCAGTCGCCAGATTACAAAAGCTGTTGGATATCCATCTGAGCTATCCGGTCAATGCGATGACCAGAATCTGCAAAAAGTTGTCTCTGCCGAAGAAAGCTGCTTTGGAAGCAATCGGCATGTTTGAGATGGCCTATGGAGGAGGAACTGCAACCGCCCATGATGTGTTCATGGCTATGCAGGAGATCCCCTATATTCTCAAATCCGACCATGCACCTGAGAGCAAAATGCTCGTTGTGGAGGAGAACATGGCGCGGGCGCTTACGCTGAGGTGGGGCGATTACGACCTTGCGAAGGCGGTGAGCTACTGATGTCCGCTCCGATTATTCTCTGCGACACTGCAGGCATGACCAACGAACGATGGTTGGAGTGCCGCGCCCACGGGCCTAAGGGCACCATTCCTTATACGGTAGGAGGCAGCGATGTGGCTGCTATCTTCGGCGTATCGCCGTGGACAACGCCGCTGGAGCTATGGATGATCAAAAAGGGCCGGATGAAGACGCCTGTGAAATCCAATCAGGAGCAGCTGATAATGGGGCATCTTCTGGAACCTATCGCGGCCTATTGGTATCAGCAAAAAACCGGCAATACGGTCTATGACGATACCTATATGTATCAGCACGCAGATCACCCGTGGGCTCTTGCGGACTTTGACCGCCGCTTTACCCGTAAGGAGGACAATGCTCCCGGCATTTTGGAGTGCAAAAGCTGCACCTATCACAAAGCCGGAGATTGGGCTGACGATGCCTATCCCATCTACTATGAGCTGCAGCTTCGCTTCTATCTGGCTGTGGCGGATGTGGATATTGGCGCGTTTTCTACTATTTGGGGAAACAATCCGGAACATGATCTGGCAATGCCGGCGCTTACCCGTGACCGAGCCAAGGAGGATATGATCTTCCAGCGGCTTGAGGAATGGATTTGGAGCTTGGAGCATGACAAGCCACCTACGATGGCGGATGTCAAGCCAGCACTGGCACTGGAATCCCTGGCGCGCATTTACGGCGCCAGCCAGCCCGGACTCCCCACGATTGAATTCCCTGCAAAGTATGAGAAGGCGCTGCGCCAGATCGCGCTGCTGCAGGGGAAAATCTCCGACTGCAATGCGGAGATCAAAACCTATGAAAGGGAGATCGCTGCACACAGCGTGCGAATCGCAGAATTGATGCAGGCGCATGAGCATGGCGTGCTGAGCACGACCGGCGACAAGCTCCTCATCGATTTTGTCACCAAAACAACCAAACGTCCCGACTCGAAACTTCTCAAAGAGAAGTATCCCACCGTGTATGCGGATGTGCTCAAGACCAGTGAGAGCCGGAAACTAAAAGTATCGGTTACACCGACATAAGAAGGGAGAATCAGTAATGCACGACGCAATGAAAGCCTATCACGAAAGCTGGGAGCGCGAGCTTGACCGGCAGTTCCTGAAAAACGACCGCTACCGGAAACGCGCCTATATCTGCTCACCTTTGAGCGGGAGCACGGCGGAAGAAGAACTCAGCAACATCTGGCGTGCTCGGGCATACATGCTTTATGCCCGCACCATGCTGGGATACCTGGCACGCGCCCCTCACGCCTATCTGCCCATGCTCCTGTGTGACCATGTAGCGGCGGAGCGTGCACTGGCTCTGCAATTTGGGCTTCAGCTTTTGGAACAGAGCGAGGTTTTGCTGATCTGCGGGGATCGCATCAGCCGTGGTATGAAGGGCGAAATCCATCATGCCGCCCAGTTGGGAATCCCCATTATCGTATACTGCGAAGACCTCTATTTGGATGTTCGCAAGCTGGCGACACAGGCCGGAGCGGATAAGAAGTTAGTCACAATAGACGAAACGCATCCGGCACTGGCCTCCAACGAGCCGGGAGCAGACCGGTCCTGGGAGGTGCGATGCCTTGCGTAGATTCTATCAGCCGGTAGATCTCCGGTCCCGACAGGAAATGACGCAGTATCTGACCACACATTTTCGATATCCAACATTAAACTCCTGGAACAGATCCACATCGTATGCTTGTAACCTAAAAATCACACACCTTGGGCTCTCGCCCGAGGTGGTGGACAAGCTGTTCGATATGATCCAGACCCAGGAGTTTTTTGATGCCATGGACGAGTGTAAATGGGAATTTGCTGCGAAACACAACTATCTCTGGCAGGCAGGGATGAACGGACGAAGCGGCGGGTATCTGGTTCTCTATCAGGGAGAAAAGCGGCCGAGCGGCTACAAGTCCTACTGCACTAACTGCGGACAGAGGAATTACCAGCTTGCTGCCGATGGCAACTGCACCTGCGGTGTCTGCGGAAGGCCCACTCGGGTCAATTTCTCGCAGACCCACATGCAGGTGGTAACTTATCCGGGGCGTGGCACTGACGACGGCGAGGATTTCGAGGATTGGAGCATGCACGCGCTTCGTGAACGTGTAAAACTCGTGCAGGAGCTGGATCAACTGGCAGACCGTATGGTTGAGCTGGCGCTCCGGCTTACAAGAGAAGCACAGGTCATTGAAGAGGAGTATTTTCTTCCACAGACCCGCAAGGTGCTGGTCACGACCCTATAACAGAAAGGAGCAGATTTATGCTGAAAGTTGGAGATAAACTGATCTGCAAAACAGAAGGACAGCCGGAAACGGAATTCTGCATTCGCGGCGAGGTCAAAAAGGTCGAAGGAGACATTGTGACCATCAGCCGTGCGCTTAAATTCGGGACACTGCCCATGCACAAGGATCTGACGCTGCCGGAGAGCGAGCTGCTGAAATACTACACGCCATTGGACAATCAAGCGACCGATGACTGCCCCGTTAGCGGGTCTATCTATGAGGTTACGATCGTCCGCACAGGTGTCGTGTTCGTAAGAGCAGCTACCTCGGCTGCAGCCATGGATCTTGCAGACCATCTCACAACCGATCATGTCAACTGGTCAGATGACTGGAGCCCCACCGACGCCGAAGAACGCAGTGACTACGACGGCATGGTCTTTGAGGAGCCTGACTTTGACTGATTACCCGATTTCAAAAGGAAAGGAGAATCGATCTTGATATGTCAATTCAAAAGGCTGATCTACCCGAAAGCAGTTACGGCCGGTGATGCCAGCTACATGATCGCCCTGTACCGACCTTGTGAGAAGGTCATGGACGCGGCGGGGAATGTGGTTTCTGAGATCAAGGCGGTGGGTTATTGCCTGCCGACGGCAGATAATCTGCGCTATGATATGCGCGGACGTTGGAGCCGGAGCGCCAAGCATGGCATCCAATTTGAAGTCGAGGGCTTCGATGAAGTGATTGTACCCAGCAAGGAAGGCGTCATCGCTTACCTGTGCTCCGGGCAGATCAAGGGTATCGGTCCTAAAACCGCGGAAAAGATTTATGCCATGTTTGGGCAGAACACGCTGACCGTGCTGGATCATGAGCCGGAACAACTGCTTGCCGTGTCTGGCATCAGCAAAACAAAGCTCAAAAAGATTTGCGACTCCTATCTTGCCTCCCGCGGCGCACGCGATGTGGTTGCCTTTCTGGCGCCACATGGTGTAACGCCTAACAGGGCGGTCAAGCTGTACAAGCAGTACGGAGAGCATACCATGGACATCGTCCGGAATCACCCTTACCGTCTGTGTGAGATGGTGGGCATCGGCTTTAAGACGGCTGACCGTATTGCTGTCAGCATGGGCTTTGACCCTCTTTCGCCGGAACGTGTGGATGAGGGGCTGATATTCACGCTGACCGATGCAGAGCTGAAAGGACATCTGTGTATGGAAAAGCACAGCTTTCTCAAGCAATGTCTGAAGCTGCTGGATACCGAAGGGCTGACGGAAGAGATGCTGGCGGTACGGGCTTCAAGAATGCTTGAGTCCGGCCGCTTGGCCTCCTACGACAGGCAGGTATACCGCGCAGTCACAGCGCGAACGGAACAGAGCCTTGCATGGGCCGTTTACAGAATGCTTACTTATGAGAAAGCGGGGTCTCACGTCAACATTGATACGGAGATCTCCGCAGAAGAAAAAAAGCAGGGTATACAGTTGGCTTCCGAACAGCGGCACGCAGTTACGACAGCCCTGACATCACAGCTCAGTGTGATTACCGGCGGACCCGGTACCGGCAAGACGCTGATCCAGCGATTCCTGCTGGATATCTATCGCAGGAAAAACCGCGGAGCAAAAATTATCTGCTGTGCGCCTACAGGACGCGCAGCCCGCAGGATGGAGCAATCGACCGGGTTCCCGGCCACTACCATCCACAAAGCGCTTGGGCTTCTGGCCGGTGAGGACGGCGACTACTGTGAACCGGAGATGCTGGATGCGGATCTGATTGTAGTGGATGAGGTGTCCATGATGGATATCTATCTTGCCAACCATCTGTTCCGCTCCGTACCGCACGGCAGTCAGCTTGTGCTGATTGGCGATGCGGATCAGCTTCCCTCTGTCGGGCCCGGCGCCGTGCTGAGCGAGATCATCGCCTGCGGCGCTGTACCGGTAGTGCGGCTGGATCGCATATTCCGGCAGAGCTATGGTAGCCGTATCGCCGCTAATGCAAAGCTCATCCGACACGGAAATCTTAGCTTGGAATACGGCGAGGATTTCCAGTTCTATGACTCCTGTGACATGAGTGCTTCCGCACAGCAGATTGAGACACTGTACCTACAGGAAACCGCCAGATACGGTGTTGACAATGTGGCACTTCTAACCCCATACCGCCAAAAGACGGAGACGGGCGTGAATGCGCTGAACGAACGGCTTCGGGAAAAGCTCAATCCGCAGGACGGGAAAAAGCCGGAGGTTGCATACAGAAAGCGGATATATCGTTTGGGAGACAAGGTCATGCAGATAAAAAACTGCGAGGACATCAGCAATGGTGATATCGGTTATATCACATCCGTCACCCGCGATGACACCGACAGCGTGCTGACCGTTGACTTCGGCGATGGCCGAATTGCCGAGTATGACGGAAGCGACCTTGAAATGCTGGATCTGGCCTACGCCTCCACCATCCACAAGTCCCAGGGCAGCGAATATAAGTCTGTCATCATCAACCTGCAGTGCGCCCATGCGGTCATGCTGGTGCGTCCGCTTGTTTATACGGCAATTACACGCGCAAAGGAGCGCGTGCTGATCGTAGGAGAGCGGAGAGCGTTATGCATTGCCATCAAGCGTACAGATACGGAACAGCGCGGGACGATGCTCTCGGCGCGAATCAAAGAGCTAATCTCAAATGTGAAAGGAGATCATTACAATGGCAACTTGGCTCAGTGAGTACAAGAACTTGAAAAACGAGATGGAAAAGCAGATCGGTGCAGGACATGCCTCCCTGGAGCAGCTGATGCTGTATCAGGAGCTGCTGTATCGTATTGAGGTGCTTTATGCAAGTCAGGCATTCTGCCAGACGGCACCGGTCACGACGGATGTAGCCGTTCTGTCCGGCCATTACCAGCTGGTAGACGCCTATATCCAGTGCCTGACCAAGGAACGGCGGCTGGGACAGCCTGCAGATCAGAATCTGAAGGCCAAGCGCCAGACGGCGTCCGAGACCCTTGACAAGGTCGTTCTGGATTGCCGTAAGCGGTTTTCCAGCTTCACCCCAACAGATCAGAACCAGTATCGCAAGGGAGTAAGCAGCCTGATCAACACCGTTTTACCGGTTTGGCTGAAGCTGCGCAACACCTACATCAACATCAGTAAATAAGAGGAGGGCTTTATCATGAGTCAGAACAACTCGAATGCCAAAACAGCTATGCTGGCAAAGCTGGACAGCATCCACAAGGTGGAGGGCTTTGACCCTTCCCCGTTTGCCGTGGATTATACGGATCTCAATACGCAGGAGACGCGAAAGCGTCTTCCTGTCATGATCCAAATGGCATGGTTCCGCCTGAAATACCCTGAAGGCCGTATCGCCATCCAGGTGTCGCCCGGCAAGGATTGTTTTGTGGCAACGGCGCGCATCTATCCCAGCTACAAGGACCCGGTTGACTGCTATCTTGCAGAAGCTACAGCGTCAAGGGGCCCGGATGCCTCCAAGCCATCTGTGTCACCGCGGGAATGGGCGCAGACGGCAGCGGTAGGCATTGCACTAAGAAACGCGGGCTTTGGGCTTCAGTTCTCAGCGGCCGGCGACGATTTCCCCGACATGGCTCCGGACGAACTGCCTGTCGGCGAGATGGACACGAGCCGAGAGTCGCCGGCTATGGAGCAGCCTGTGCAGGCAGAGATTGAGCCGGCATACGAACCGGCAGTTCTAACGGAGGAGCAGAGATTGGAGCAGGCTTTCCAGAAGCCGTGCCCCATCAAAAAGTACAGCGGCAAGACGCTTGGCGAGGTGTTAGCGATGGATCCAAACGCGATTGCATGGGTGGCCAATAAATACAAAGATAATCAGGAGCTGTCTGACGCGGCAAGGCTGATTTGTGAACATGCCATGCAGCAGGCATCCGTGTGATGCGGATATCATCACGGGGGACGGATATTCCGTCCCCCGGAAAGGAGGCTGTATGGACATCTTTCATATGTCAGATATCATTCCGCTGATTGGGCTTCCATACCCGCCATACGGAAGAAGCAACTACAATGTGCCCTGCCCGTGTTGTGATGACGAGCCGCACGCAAAACATCTCAACATCAATCTGCAGAAGGATGTATTTCGCTGTCCGCGCTGTGGGTTCTCCGGCGGTATTTTCGATCTGTATGCATACTATACGGGGATTGCCCGCGAGGAGGTCCGTGATGCGCTAATCGCACGCTTGGATGTGCAGGGCAGTATACCGAAGCCGGAGCACATTCCTGTGCCCGTGGTTGCAGAAGTCCCACCGACGGATATTGCATCACGCAGCGACACCTATACCGGGCTTCTGTCCAAGCTGACGCTGGCCTCCGACCATCGGCAGAACCTGCGAAACCGAGGCCTATCAGATGAGGAAATCGACAGGCTTGGGTACCGGACCACTCCGGTGGTGGGGATGCAAACCATTGCAAGGCAGCTTCAATCCAGCGGATATTATCTGTCCGGTGTACCCGGCTTTTACCGAAAAGACGGGAAATGGTCCTTTGCCTGTGAGAGCCGCGGTATTCTGATTCCGGTGCGAGACAGCAAAGGCCGTATTCAAGGCATGCAGATTCGCCGGGATAATGCGGCACGGCGCAAATTTCGCTGGGTATCCAGCAGCGGCCGCACAGACGGCTGTAAGGCGGAGGGATGGGTACATATTGCGGGGGAACCGCGCAATATGGTGCTGCTCACAGAGGGTCCCATGAAAGCGGATGTCATCCATTACCTGACAGGACAGACGGTACTCGCAGTTGCGGGGGTAAATGCATTGACCCAATTGGAGCTTATCCTGCCGCAGCTGTATGAGCAAGGTGTAGAACGTATCATGACTGCATTCGACATGGATTTCATGGAGAACCCCCATGTGCAAGGCGGATACAGGACGCTGGTCTCACTGCTTTCGGATGCAGGTTTTCGCTATGGCACCTATCTGTGGGATCCACGCTACAAAGGTCTTGATGATTATGTTTGGGAGCACTGCTTCCAGCGGCAATTATCTTAGTGAAAAAGGGCGGTTCAGCTTCGGCTGTACCGTCCTTTTCTCGTTCTTGTGTTATAGCATATTTAATGTTCCAACAGAAAGTCAATAATGTTCTTTTGACGGATCCCGCCACGATTGACCCGCAGCAGCGTATCCGTGGACAGGACAAGTTTTTCGTAGTTATCCGAGATGGCCTCCAGCGGCGCAAATTCCCGATCCGTATTTTCCGGCGTAAGAATATAGCAGACTTGGATATAGAGACGGTCATCAGCCCGGTTTGCGACAAAGTCAACCTCGGCCACATCCTGCTTTCCGATGTTGACGGAGAAACCTCTGCGCAGCAGCTCCAGGAATACAGTGTTCTCCAGAACGCCGGCAATATCATTGTCCCGGTAGCCAATAACGGCGTGGCGCAGACCTAAATCGGAGAGATAGTATTTTTCCTGCGTCTCCAGTATCCGCTTTCCCTTGATGTCAAAGCGGACGACCTTGTGGATCAGGAAGGCGCTTTCCAATGCCTTCAGATAATTGTAGACGGTTTCCGTGCTTAGCTTTCGCCCCTGGCTTTTTAAAAAATCAGAGATTGTTTTTGCGGAAAAAGTGTTTCCAATGTTGTCCATGAGATAAAGGACAATACTCTCCAGTAATGCCGTGTCGCGTATCCGGTTTCGTGCAATCACATCCTTCAGCAGAACGGAATTATAGATGTCATGAAGGTATTGCATGACGCGATCCTCATCCCATTTCAGCTGATGGATGCCGGGCAGTCCCCCAAAACGGAGAAAGTTAGCAAACTGTTCCCGCTTCGAGAGATTTGCCTCGTCCTCATTCTCTGCTGCGAATGCCAGATATTCTTCAAAATCCAGCGGATAGACCTGTATCTCCACATACCGCCCAGCCAACAGCGTGGCGAGTTCCCCGGAGAGGAGCTTTGCGTTTGAGCCTGTTACATAGATATCGCAGTCAAGATCTACGCGGAGGGAATTTATGACCTGCTCCCAAGAGTTCACTTCTTGGATTTCATCGAGAAGGACGTAGATCCGTCCTTCTGTCTGTCCAGCGATTTTGATGATCTCTGCGTACAGCGCCTTATAGTCCCTGAGCGCCTCATAGCGCAAGGATTCAAAGTTGATGAAAATGATGTTCTTCCTGTCAACACCGCGGTCGAGCAGCTCCTGACGCGTAAGCTCCAAGAGAGCGCTTTTGCCGCTCCGCCGCATTCCTGTTATGATTTTAATCACAGGCTTATCCATAAAATCACGGATCAGCCGCATATATCGTTCACGCACGATCATGGCAGGTCACCTCCGGAGTTTTCTTTTATCATAGCACAAGCAGCTGGAAATATCAATAGTTTCTTTTATGGAAGAAATAATGTAAATGCGTCGAATTGTGTTCTTCCAAGAGAGAAACAGAGACTTTTCCCCCACGGAGAGCCTGAAGCCTGATCCTTCGTTTCGCGCGTATTTATTGACTCAATGCGTATTTCTGCTGTAAATACGCATGCTAAACCGTGTAATTAGATAAACCAAAATGGGAGGTACTCTTATGTTGATCGCCATTGATCATGGAAATTATGCCGTTAAAACCCCGCATTTCTCTTTCATTTCCGGGCTGACAGAACACACCGTAAAACCGCCTATGGCAGAGGAGGTTTTGGAGTACAACGGGAAATACTGGTCGCTCACCGGGCAGCGCTTGCCCTATATGAGAGACAAGACCAGAGATGATCGATACTTTATCCTGTCGCTCTTTGCCATTGCTAAGGAGCTTTCCGCTGCCGGTGCCAATACGGCGTTTGAGCAGATCGACCTTGCGGTTGGCTTGCCGCCGGAACACTACGGGATGTTGAGAGAACGCTTCGCGCAGTATTTCAGGCGGTTTGGAACAGTGAATTTTGCTTACAACAACCGTCCTATGAGCATTGTGATCCGAAATGTCTTTGTGTATCCGCAGGCGTATGCCGCTGTTGTTCCTCAAAGCGGACAGCTATTGAAAACGCTGCGGATGTTTATCGTGGATATCGGCGGATATACTACCGATGTGCTTCTCCTTCGCAACGGAAAGCCGGATCTGCAATTCTGCCGCAGTTTAGAGAGCGGAGTCATCACCATGAACAATGATATCATTGGCAAAATCAGCGCGCAGCACGACATGCGCATTGAAGACGAGCATATCTGTGCAGTGCTGCAGGGGCAGGAAACGATACTGCCAGATGAGGTAAAAAAGGCGATTCGTGATGCGGCTCAGCTGCACGCAAAAGATATTTTGGGCAAGCTGCGTGAGCTTCAGGTGGATTTGCGTACCAATCCCGCCATCTTTATTGGAGGCGGAAGCGTCCTGTTCAGACCGTTGATTGAGCATACCCCGCTTGTGGCGAAGGCTACCTTCATCGAGGATCCAAAGGCAAACGCGATCGGTTATGAGATGCTTGCGCGAGGACAGATGGCCATGCGCACGGTACAATAATGAGGGTTCCGTTGTGAAGCGGGATGGGAAATACCGTTTTTCGCTGCAGTTCGGTTCGGAAACGCGAGAACAGGTGCAGGCAGGAGAGCTTTTAGAGCGTCTTGGAAACCGAAAAAGCGCAGTTGTCATAGCCGCACTGAATGCATATATTGCTGCACATCCCGAGCTTGCTGAACCTGCGCCGGTAAGTGTTAAAATTGACGGCGGGATAAGGCGTGAGGCGCTTGAGCAAATGATTCGATCCATTATTGACGAGCGAATCGCAAACGGTCAGTTGCTTGCCGGAGGCGTTGAAACACCATCTATACAAATGCAGGAAGATTTGAACGTGGACATTGCGGCAATGATCAGTAATCTGGAGTTGTTTGATGGTTGACTTTTAAGAACTTACAAAACTGTGAATCTACTTTTCTGTTGTTTTGATGAATACAAAACCACTTCAAAGCGTAAATACGCATTATTAAGGTGGATAATGGATTTATAGTAACTTCAACAGCACGCCTCTTTTTTGTAAAATAATAATATAGAAGGAGACGATGCTGGTGGACAAAGTAGCTCTTGGAAGACGCATAAAAGCGATGCGTCAGAACCTTGGAATGACGCAGGAGGAGTTCGCTGAACGGCTGAATTGCACGAACAGCCACCTCGGCAAAATCGAAAATGGCAAGGGCGGGATCAGCATTGAGCTGCTGGTTTCAGTGGCAAACATGCTGCACACCACAGTGGATCAGCTTTTGTTGGATTCCTATGACTATAAGGAACAGGTCATCATGCGCGACCTTTATGAGCGCATTGATAAATTCCCTGTGAAAACAAAGATACTCACCTGCGATCTGCTGAGGCAGTTGGTTGACATCATCGAAAAAGCTCATGACGAGCATTGAGTTGTGAATGCCTTTCCCTGGAGTCAGCGATTCCTGCTTAGCAGGCACTAGGTCAACACAAATGAATATTCTGCACCGTACAGTCTATATCTGCACGGTCAACGAGAGCGAAAGGCTGTCCGGTTCTTACTGGGCAGCTTTGCGTTTTATCTGGGGAGGTATCATCCAAATAGGAGGTGAACACTATGATGAACGGTGATAGAAAGGAAGGAATCTGCAGACTGAATGTAGACGGTAATGGCTGCGATTATTTGCGCATTCTGAGCGATTTGGAAACCAAACTGCGCAACAATACGAACCCAAAGGAAAAAATCGAACTGGCACTGCAGGGAGCACTTATGTTTTACGGCGCTGACAGAGCGTATGCCATTGAAGTGGACGATGAGTTGGGTATCGGAGTCAATACATATGAGAGCTGTGCCCCTGGAATAGCGCCCGAAATTGACAATCTCCAATTTATGCCGTTCGAAATGTTTCCGCGCTGGCTTTGCTCACTAAAGAGCGATACGCCAATCATTATTACGGATTTGGAGCAGATTAAAACTGAATTCCTGGAAGAATACAGATACTTGGAGAAACGGAGTGTGAATTCGCTTCTAGCGGTTCCGTTTCAAAAAAGACTCAATGCCGGTTTTCTCGGCGTGGATAATCCGAAACGCAATGTGGAAGATCCGGGTTTTTTACGACTTGTTATCCTTTGCATCGTTGTGGAGCTAAATGAAATACTGCTGCAGGAGTGGAGAGAACGGCGCTATGCGAGTATAAAACAACCAACAATCATTCAGGCAAATCTGTTTGGGAAACTGGAAATCATTTCTGCAACCGATGTTTTAAAAGATGATTCATTTACAAATGAGTCTGGATATGTGCTCCTGACATTTCTGCTCTTAAACCGCAAAAGAGAACATCCTCTGCGGCTGCTTACAGACGTCATATGGGAAAGTACAGACATGGGAAATCCGTACAATTCGATTAAGAATGTCGTATACCGCCTTCGCAAGACGCTTGCCTGCATAGGGCTCCGCGATTTGATTCAGGCGTCGCACGGGACATTTACGTTAAACCCTAATTACACGATTTTTACTGATGTTGAGCGCTTCGACGATGCATGCAAACGGATCGATAATTCTTCCGACCCGGCGATTTTACAGGCGCTGTATGAGAGCATTATAGGACTCTACCGCGGAAGTCTCCTTCCGCGGTACGACTTTTACCACTGGCTAATGCCCAAAACGCTGTATTACCAAAACAAGTTTCTGCACTACATGAAACGGTATCTCTCTATGCTTTATAGAGAAAAGAACTACCTTCGCGTACAGGAACTATCCATGGATTTGCTGTCCATCGATATGTATGAGTCGGAAGTCCATTACTATCTCATAAAAGCAATGCTTATGTCCGGCAGCAAGGCCCTGTCACAGATTTATTTCAGGCAGGCAGAGCCGTATCTCACAGATGAGCATATGCAGGAAGTGAAGACGCTTTTTACATCATGCAGAACATGAACTGCGGCTTTTATCCGTTTTTGTGACCGTAGTTGAGATTATTTTGAGACTTTTCTGCCTGCAAACAAGCAGGTCCTTTCACCGCAGAAATATGACTTCAGAGGTGGAGCTGTTGAGCCCCGCCAAGTACCCATCCGTTTTGTACAGTTTATAAAAACTGTCAACGGGTGGGTGTTTTTATGGGCAGACAACCCTCGCTTATACAGGGAGGAGGTGGTTTTGATGCGTTGATGCGCTACTATTCCGCTCAAATTCCTGATTTAACCCCATATTTTACAGAACATAGCATGCCATCGTGGCGTGTTTTGATCTCTTTTGCCGGGGTGGCATGCGCCAAAGGAGGCGTAAAAAATGTCACCCATGGACGGAAGGGATGAACTGCGTGGCCGGTTCACAAGATGGATCGTCATAACTGCAGAACATGCACAGAAGAACTATCTGCGTGCTGAAAAAAAGCAATTACAAACCGTACCCCTTGAAGAAGCTGATGTTGCAATTGTGGATACGGCGCTATTATCTGCTGGTGTTACGCCGGATAGCTTTGATTTCGAGGAACAGCGTTTGGCTGAGGCGTTCCGGGAACTTCCGCTGATGCGCAGACGTATACTGGAAATGCTTTTTGTCGAAGAGCTTACACCATCTGAAATTGCAGCAAAGCTCCACTGCTCTGTACAGCATGTATACAACCAGCGCTCACTTGCAATAAAGCGTTTAAGAGAGCGCCTTATAAAGGAGCGAAAAAATGACCGATAATGAATTTAGACTACTTCTGGAAGCTGCTGTATGCGGAGACCGGGAAGCGTTGGATTCCCTGCTTGCTCTATATATGCCTCTGATTAACCGGCTGAGCAGTTATGCCGGCAATCTCGACGAGGATTGTAGGCAATACATTATGCTGCATATTGTTCTGCATATTTCGGAGTTCAGAATTTAGCCAAAGGCTCCGGTGATTTGCCGGAGCCTTAAATTTTTTCTCAGAGCATTAGATTTTGCGTTTTTCGAGTGTTTTTACTATATGAAGGCAATCCCGTTTTCAATGAACCTTGAAAATCGCATAGCGGCGCCCTCTCGTTCCTCTGGCGGCAAGCGGCTATCCATTTGGTTTGGCAGGCCAAAGCCAAGAGCACATAAATACGGACGGCAACCGTATGCGCGATGATCCGCCAGGGGCAATAATGATACTTCCGTAATTCGCGGCCCGGCCATAATGAAGGCGGGGGGATGAGACTTCCATGGACCCGTTCGCCACGGGCGGAGGGTGACTGCATCGTTTGAAGGAATAAAACCTATTCAATTGGTCAAAAATGGAGTTAGAGTTTAGGAAAGGAGTTCCTGCTGTGGATAGTTTAAGGATAAACGAAAGGTTAGAACAGCTTCGAGCCGTGGATGTCCGTTCCATAGATAAAAACGACTTGATCGACCTGAATCAGGTTACGATTGATGAAACAAAACCTGTTCCGGAGCGAGTAGCTGAATTCATGCGCCAAATACAGAATCCCTACTGCTTTCGGATAGGGGATGTTGCGATAAAGGTTGTGTACAAGGAAAATGGACCATCGTTTCAGCAGAATATGATCGATATGCTGCAAACGGTATGAGGTCTGGAAAGTTATGGTTTTCGGCAAAACCGGTAGACTTATCAGCAGCGATATGTTAAAATAAACAAGGATTCAGTCTGATACTCATCCGGAGATAATTGTCGGTGAACCTGACAAGTATATCAAAGGAGTGAGATTATGTCAGAGCTTACGAACTATAACGCCGCTATATATGTACGCCTCTCCAAAGAAGACGAAGATGCTTCTGACGGAAGAAAAAACGAAAGCAACAGCATTACCAATCAGAAACAGCTCATTCTCGATTATTTACAGGATAAACCCGAAATAAATATTGTATCCGTTCGTATAGACGATGGATATACTGGGACTAACTATGACCGACCTGCGTTCCAGCTTATGATGAATGACATCAAGGCTGGGACGGTCAATTGCGTCGTTGTGAAGGATTTGTCCCGCTTCGGCCGAGAGTACATCAATGCCGGAAAGTATATCGACCGTCTTTTTCCTTTTTACGGCGTACGCTTGATAGCGATCAACGACAACATTGACACGGTGACGCGCGATTACGCAGATGATTTCAGCATCACGCTAAAAAACCTGATGAACGACAACTATTGCCGCGATATTTCCATGAAAATTCGGAGTCAATTTCAGGTTCGGCGTAAAAACGGAGAATATCTCGGCGCCTTTGCCCCCTATGGTTATATGAAATCTGAAGATGACCATACCAAATTGGAGATCGACCCCTATGCTGCAGGCGTCATTCAGGATATTTTTCGCTGGAAAATTGAAGGAATGAGCCAAGCGGCAATCGCTAAACGCCTGACAGAGCAAAGAGTTCTGGCGCCACTAGAATATAAGAGAAGCATGGGAAGCAGACTCAAGTGCAGCTTTCAGAAGCATGCAAAAGTCGAATGGACTGCTGTCGGCGTAGGACGTATATTGTCAAACCGTGTGTATACAGGGACGATGATACAGGGCGTTCGCACAAGGCCAAATTACAAAATCAAAACAGTGGTTGTAAACCCGCCGGAGAAATGGGTCGTGGTTGAGCAAGCGTTTGAGGCAATTGTCAGTGAGAAAACGTTTGACCTTGTTCAACGCTTGCTGAAGATGGATACGCGTGTCTCTCCCGGGAAAAACGTTGTGTTTCCCCTTGCAGGGATGCTTTTCTGCGCAGATTGCGGAAGCCCCATGGTTCGCCGGACGATTACCGCTTCCGCAGCGAATAAGCAAATATGCTATGCTTGCAGCACTTATAAAAACAGTGGAGCTTGCACAAGTCATGCGATTCCGGAACAGCAGCTTCTGGATGCGGTGCTTGCGTTGCTGCAGAAGCATATCTCCATGGTTGTTCAGATGGATGAGTGCTTAAAGGCGATCCAGGACGCGCCGCTTCAGCATATCCGCGCACGCAAGGCTCAGGAGCGAATGGAAAAAGCTGAGATGGAAGAAATAAAGTACAGGAAGCTGAAAGCTTCTTTATATGAAGACTTCAAGGAGGATATTATCCCGAAAGAGGATTTTCTTGAAATACGGGCACAGTACGATTCTAAAATCACGGATGCGCTGATCGCGAAAGAACAGGTTCAGCGTGAACTCAATTTGGAACTTGACAAATCGGGCCGACGGAGCCAATGGGTCCAAGACCTGATTGCCCATCAAAATATTCCATCGCTTACAAGAGCTGTTGCTGTTGAATGTATGGAACAGATCCGCGTGTATGAAGACAAGACCTTGGAGATTGAGTTTGCGCATGCGCAGGACTATGCCGAGATGTTGGCACAGGTTCAGGAAAGCTACAGCAATGTTGCGGATAGCGATAAGGCGGTGGTTTGAAATGGCAAGAACGAGCAGAAAAAACATAGTGGCTCCGGTGAAATCACCCCCTACACCAAAGACGGAATATTCTGCGGCTTTGTATGCCCGTATCTCGGTTGAAGATGAACGAAAAAGAGAAGCTGACACCATTGGCAACCAAATTCAGCTTCTTCGGGATTTTGCAGGCGAGGATCCGGATATCAGCGTATTTGATGTGTATTGCGATGACGATGTATCCGGGACGGATTTTCAACGCCCGGAGTTTTCCCGCATGATGAACGATATCCGGGACGGGAAAGTAAATTGCGTCATTGTAAAAGACCTGTCGCGCCTTGGCCGAAATCATCTTGAGTCCGGCGAGTTTATTGAGATGGTATTCCCGTATCTGAATGTGCGCTTCATTTCTATTACGGATAGATTCGATTCGCTATATAAGCAGGCAGATATTTCTGTGCAGATAAAGAACCTTCTAAATGAACGTTACGCAAAAGATGTGTCAAAGAAGATATGCTCCGTGATGGAATCCATGCAGAAGCAGGGGAAATACGTGGGCAGTAAGGCGCCGTATGGGTATTTAAGGGATCCGATGGATAAACATCATCTTGTCATAGACCCGGAAGCAGCGCCCATCGTAAGGGAGCTGTTTGAGATGGTTGCCGAGGGCTGCACTTTGCATTATGCAGCTGTCACAATGAATGATAGAGGAATTCCTTCCCCCGGTCGTCATAATTTCAACCTCGGTCTGGTAAAGAGTGATAAATTCAAGAATTCTCTCTGGTATCAACAGACCGTGAGAAAAATCCTGATTGACAGGACATATCTCGGATGGACAATCGGCGGGAAATACCGCTCAGACTTCTATAGCTCGGGGGAGAAAAAAAGCAAGGCAGTCCCCAAAGAAGATTGGATCATTACAAAGGGCACTCACGAGCCAATCGTTTCGGAAGGACTCTTTGATTGCGTGCAAAAATATTTCGATGACCTAAAGCACACGGCAGGAGCAGCGACAAAGTACAACTGTAAAAGCAAGCAGGCGAGTATTTTTAAGGGACACCTGCGCTGCGGGGAATGCGGGAAGGCAATGTTTCTGCGTGCCAAGAAGAACAATGGAAAGACGACATGGTGGTATTACTGTACTCTGCATGAAAACTACAATTCGTCCTACTGCCCCAAAAAGGCGGTGAAGAAAGAAGAACTGGAATCGTCCGTTCTACGCTTGATAAAAGTTCAAATGCAGCTGTTTACCGATGCACAGGCAATCGTTGCATCCTTAAATCAACGAGAGAAAAATAAAAGCCGATATAGAATTTTTCAAGAGCAGATTCGAAGTGTTATGGCAAGGATAGACCTGTACGGTGAGCGGAAAGCCACGCTCTACAGGAGCTTCAAAGAAGGCATCCTTTCCGAGCAGGAATATATCGCTGAAGCGAATGCGTGCGCAACCAAGGCGGATGAGCTTAGGATTTTTGCCCATGAGCTTGAAAAAGAGGCGCAGAAGTATTCTCCCGAGTATAAAGGGAGTATCTACTGGACGGAGCTCATCAAAGAGTATGGCAATCGCACAGAGCTGGACGCTGCAATGGTGGACGCCCTAATTGACGAGGTAGTACTGTTCAACGACGGTCACTATGAAGTGAAGCTGAAGTATCGGGACGAAATGGAAGAGCTTCTCCTCAATGCGGCTCTTTGGCAGAAGGAGGCACAGCGCTATGCCTGAAAAGACGCTTGCCATGTATATTCGCCTTTCTGTCGAAGACGGAGATCTTCGCTCATCAACGGATAAGAGCGAGAGCAACAGTGTTACCAATCAGCGGAAGATCCTTCAAAGCTATATCGAGCAGACTCATGATCTGCTCTCTTATCGCATTACGGAATTCTGTGATGACGGTTATAGCGGAACCAGCTTTGAGCGACCGAATTTCAAGCGCATGATGGAACTGGTTCGCAGAGGAGATCTCCATTGCATTATTGTGAAGGATCTATCCCGCTTCGGCCGTGAGTATTTGGAGGTAGGAGCGTACCTCGAATTGATTCTTCCGCTCTTTGGCACGAGGTTTATTTCGGTCGGCGATGCCTTTGACAGCAATGATTACATCGGAACGACCGGAGGCATGGAACTTGCACTGAGAAACCTTGTAAATGGGATGTACAGCAAGGATCTTTCCCTGAAAATCCGAAGTGCCGTAAAAACCCGCAACCGTAGAGGCTTGTACTGGGGTGGTCAAGCCTTCTATGGCTATCGGTTGGATCCATCGGACAAGCACAAGCTTTTAGTGGATGAAGATGTCCGTACAACGATAGAAAGAATCTTTGAATGGTGCATTGAAGGTTTGAGTACGATGGAAATTGCTAAACGTCTCAATGCACGAAAGATACCATCCCCGGCGGAGCATAAAAGGCAGAACGGAGAGCGCTACAATGGGCGGGTTCTTGAAAGCGAATCGCTGTGGCTTGGCGGAACGGTTCGAAAGATTCTGAACGATGAAAGATATACCGGGAAGATGATAAGCGGAACCAGAGAAACTGTGGGTATCCGCTCGAATAAAATGCGAAGCCTCCCGAGAGAGGATTGGGTCGTTGTTGAGGGAACGCATGAGGCTATCATTTCGCCTGAAACCTATCAGCAGGCGATCAGTGCGCTGAAATCGCGGATACGGACTGTAAATAACAACACTGCTGGAAACCGTTCACAAAATCTGTTCGTCTGTGGGTACTGCGGCCGAAAACTGCAGCGCTCTCACGGGAAACAGGTTCATCTGTTCTGTGTGCGGGCGCGTTTTGAGCATAGCCCCGGATGTGAATCCTTGCATGAGAATGTAGACGCATTGCAGTCTAATGCGCTGCAGGTGGTAAAGCTGCATGCCAAATTGCTGCTTTCAAAATCAGATTATATCAAAAATCTGGACAGCTCCAAGCGTGAGCAGATAAAGAGCCAGATCCGCATTGCTGATATGAGGTTGGGGCACATCAACAGCACAAAGGGATTTCTATATGAGGAGTACCGTGCAGGCAAATACACCAAAGACCGGTTCAAAGAGATCCAGCAAACGAATCAGATGGAATGTGAACGATTGCAGATCCAAATCAAGGATCTGAGGAAGGAACTGGAGGATTGGAGCAAACGGTATGACGCAGCCTGCAACACCACGCAGAGCGTAAAGGATATTCTGGCTCTGTCAGAATATCGTCCGGAAGTGATTGCCCGGCTTGTGGATCAGGTGCGTGTTTTTGAGAACGGGAGGGTCGAAATTGAGTTTCGCAACGTAGATGCATTTGAAAGGCTCCTTTTGCCAGAGAGCATTTCACATCCCATGAAGCACAATGCTGTTTAGCAAAGATGGCCCCAAATTGCTCTCGAACGGGGATGTTGTTATCTGCCAAAATCCCTATTATCACAGCAATTATCCCTATTATCACAGCAGTTTTGCGAAAAAAGCCGATTTTTTTAGAAATTTGAGGAGCCAAAAACCCAGTAAAATAGGGCAAAAATTTCCCTCGTCCCTATCTTGACACAAGCAGAGGGTCTCATCCCCGGTACCTGCGCCAAGATGTTCACGATCGCCGGGCCCGTGATCGTTTACGGCACCGGCGCGAGCGTGGTTTACGGGCTGCTTCTCTGCCTTTTCGCCTGACGGCGGGCGCTCTCGGAAGAAATCGCAAAAAAGCGGAGTTTTTTGCATTTTAGGGTTGACATTCTCCCGTGCATTTGCTATTATAACTCTCGCCGGTTGGAAAACCGTGTTCCTGTGGGGGTATAGCTCAGCTGGGAGAGCGCTTGAATGGCATTCAAGAGGTCAGCGGTTCGATCCCGCTTATCTCCACCAATGGGATGTAAGAAAGGCTTGTTTTCGTATGAAAGCAAGCCTTTTCCCTTTTAGAAAACTACATACCGGAATGATGCTGGCTTCTTCCACCGCCATTTGAGCATCTTCCCTACCAAGGGCAGTTTTTACGGCACCGTGAAAACTGCCCTTTTTTGTTGCCCAAATGCGTTTCATGATGAAACGGAATACTGACCATGGCATAGTATTATGATTATAATTGAACCATTCTTATTGAGTATTCTGCGTTCAAGCGAACGCGTTTAGCTTGGCTTTCTAAAGCTGTAATTATCTGAGTATACTGTGGAAATAGTTCGTCCTCAAAGGAATACGTTTTTAACCGTATTTCGAAGTTCAAATCCTTATCTAAAAAGATACAATCTATTGCGAGTTCAATTGTTTTCTTCTTTCCATAATAGTATGGATAACGGATTTCCATCTCGAAAACTCCACCTTGTATATAGCTTGCTTTACTAAACAAAATCCGCCCGGTTGTAGTTCCAGCTTTATTAAACTCTAAGCAAGCCCTGACATTTCATTGAGTGTTCTCAATATAGCAGATGGATCCGAAAACTCTTTTCTATCGGGATGAAAGGTTGCATCAATATGTTTTACTTGCTCTATATATTTATATTCCTGTAACTTGTTTTGTGGAATGGTTTCAGTAATAATGCTTAATTGTTCTTCTAAGTAGAAAAGGCAGTCATCAATTGTTATTCTTTCCCCCCAATTATGCTTCGTTGCTCCTTCCATTAGACGATGTAATGGTTCTGCCGTTTCAAGCATGTGCTTCTCTGTGTTTTTGTAAATGTACACATTTTCATCACTTCTTGAATACTCCGAAAGAAAACCGATGCTATCATGTTCAAGTAACATCCAAAGTGTTTTTGCAAATAGGTATACATCAGATTTTCTATAATCCACGCTTTCAATATCTTCAATGAGCTGAAGTTCAGGAGGACGAATGACTATTGGGCCCAAGTGATCATTCACTTCCGTAATATGATCTTCTGTATCCTTAGCATTCCACACAAGGCCAAAATCAGCCAAGTACATATGTCCTTGATAATAGAGAAGGTTATTAGGCTTGATATCCCTATGGGCATAACCCAGACTGTGTAACTGCTTTAGGCTTTCTCCGATATGAATCATATGTTCAATTATCTTTGAAGGATAGCAACGTTGTGGATTAAACCGCATTGCTTTTGGCATAAGGTACCAAGGATAGTCTTGGTTTTCATCGTAAAGAACAGATGCATCGTAAATTGGAATGATAAATCTGACTTTATCTTGAAATGAAAGCACTTTTTTGATTTCTTTTAAAAATCTTGTTCTTCTCTTTTTATATTCCGGATCATCCTCATTTCTCGGGATAATGTCAAAAACCTTTATTGCAAAACCGTTGCTTTGCTGTGGCAAGCCTCTTTCCTCAATAACATCGACTTCATAAACCTTTCCGTTTCCGCCGCCTCCCAAATAGTTTTTTATTTCATATTTTCCTTTTTTCCCAATAACAACCGAACCAGTTTTCGGACAGATGCTATTACCAGCCATTTTCAGCATCCTCCCGCTCCCTGTCTGATTCTCTCTTATAGGTTTCATATAAACCGTAGAAAACCCTTGAAGTCATTGGATAGTGAGGTTCAAAATACCGAGCTTTTTCTCTGAACTCTTCCGCCATTCTGAGTTCTTCTTTTCCTGCGGAAGGGCTGAATGCCCCTCTTCGATTATATACAGCGGTCTGATAGCTCAAAATCATTCTATCATCGCCGTATTTCTCAATCATTTTCCTGACTGCTTCACATGGTTCACGACCGTCGATGCCTGAAGGGGAAAAAGCGAACAAGCGACCCAGCGTGGATGTGAACAAACTCTCCTGATCATTCTTAATCAGATGTTTCCTATATTCTTCTATCCATTGTTCTAACTGATCCTCGTCGACTATCCCATCCCTCTCTGCCGGGCAAAAATGAGCTTTTTCATAGATTGTAAACATGTTGTGGACAGCTACTTGGTTTTTTGATTTCTCCTCGCCTTCTGGATGATCTTTCTTGAATACACCGGAGACAAGTTCTGCGAACAATTCAGGGACCTGTTTTATCATTCGCTGGAAACACTTCATGTTTTTCCAATCCAGCAAGTTTATAAAGAAAACCTCAAGATGAGAAATCCTGATGCATTTTTCTATATCATCTATGAACGCATCCTGCAGTACTGAAATCAGCTGTTCCACATGATAGCTGGTCATCTGATTGCTGCCTGAATGCGGCATTTTTTCGATACCGTCAAGGCATTCAAATATCTGATCTGCTAACAAAGGCGCCTGATAATGAATCATATGTAGCTGATCCAAGTACACATCAAGGGTAGCGTATTTTTTACACTCCCTCAGTGCCCATGCGAGATTGCACTCATCGCAACTAATATCGTCTTTCCAAAACTCTTTTTTTATTTCTTCTGACGCGTTTGTAATTAGCGGCACTTTTTGCGTCCGAAGTGCTTCAATTCGATATACTTTTGCTAGAATCGCAACAGAGCAGGCATCATTTGATAAATCTGAAATAATGGAGTCGTATGGCAACTGTTCACTACCCCCGAAGCGTCTCAAATAATCAAGTGCAATCGCTCCTGACTCCTGAACGGATAATAAGGATCTAAATGTATTGTAATTCCACTTCCCATTGTTCCAATACTTAGCTAGGTACACCCCCAAAGAGGAATATGATTCTATCGCACAAGCCTTCGCCAAAACTACCAGGTCAAAGCCACTTCTTTGAAATTCCGCAAGTTTTTCTTGGATCAACTCTTCTTTAGCTACTTCGTTTCTTTCTTGCTCTCCTTCCTGATGGTATGGAGCAGGATGTAAAAGTGGATAATCAGGATTATTAATAAACAGATACGTATACTCCAGTTCGGGGGTTTGTAGTTCGATTCTATTTAATAGTCCTTCATATTCGGCAAGGTTTCCCTCGGACATTGACCAATCCGAAGAAGCATAGAATCTATGCCTATATATAAGGTGACGAATACCGTTTTTTACTCGCATAACCTCTATGTCAGGCATTAGATTAATCTCAGACAATAGCTTTTCTTCCACCTCAAGACGCAAATCTGCCGGAAAATCGCTTGACAAATCTATCATTTTGATCCACCGATCCGCCGAATAATCCATGTGCTGTATTAGCAAATTAAAATAACCCAAGGATGTTTTTTGCATTTCTGCTGTTGTAGTAGATCTTGTTATTTCATGCTCCCGATATTTTGGATATGATAGCTCTCCGAAGATACTTCTCCCTTTGTTATCAATCGCAGAAATCAAATGGTCCCATGTATTGCTAGAATTGATTTCAAAGGCAATTTTTGCAGCAGTAGTCTTCTCCTCTGCATTTTGTAGAGAGGAGAAGTTCATCCATGTGCAAAAGACTTTTGAAATGGTATCCTTTGGGTTGTTTGATTTATACTCGTATTGATAAGAATCTAGCTTCAATAGCCAACGTAGAGCTGACCAAAAAAAGTCTCTCTGGGTAAGAAACTGTTCCACCCCCCAAAGGACATCGATGTACGCATTTCTTCCCAGTAAAATATCACTGGATTGGTTCTGAAACAAAGACAAAAGCCCTGTACCTTCGTTTATTTCTCTTTCGAGTCTATCTAGTGTCGCCTTTGGAGATATTTCGCAAAGTTCTCTCCAGAATTTTGTTATGTAAATCCATTGCTTTTCTGTCTTTACGCAGTCTAAAATTTTGCAGATCAGGGCATCAAGGACTTGCTGTGTTTCTTCGTCTTTTTGATATGCGCCTTTAATGAGTAGTGTCTTCAGCATTCCCTTTCGAATTGTTTCAGACCAGAACAATCTCTCGCCTTTGAATCGCGCAACCAGTGCTTCTTGATGATCATATGTAAAAAGGCTCTCTGCTTCGTTAATCACATCCAATAAGGCCTTGATAAATGATTGCCAGATTGGTTCATTAGGCAACACATTAAGGTAGCTCCATATGTTTTCAGTACTTGCCAAATAATACGACACAGAGCCATTCCTGTTAATCATATATAGAAGGGGGTCTTCTCCCTTGGCATATGGAAGGACTTCGTCAATAAAGTGATCATATGAATCACCATACAATGATTCGATAATCAGCTTATCGCCGTCTATCTCTTCCCAACTGCCAATAAGCAAACATGTCTTTTGGGCTTTTTCGCCAACGCCGGAAACCCAGGAAGGCTGTTTTAAATACTCACCACGAAACAATCTTTTTTTGATTTGGGCATACAATCCATGTGTATCTGCTAAAAGGGCATATGCTTTGCTGTATTCCATTCCAGAGTTTTGCAAACACTTGGAAAGAGTATCACGTGTCCTTGGGCGCAATTCCAAAACACCCACTCTGAACACAGGGGTGTTTTCATCTATTACAAAGATATTTGTATTGTTCTCAATTGCAACGATTTCATCTGCGTAGAACCATGGTATATATACATTTCCTGAATATCCTAGATCCCGAAGCTTATCCCATGATTCCAGGCTCTTAACGACATAGACGGGACGTTTATCATTTAGTTTCCAAAGTTCATTCAGGACACAATAAATCGTTTCCTCTCTATTGCGTCCTCTGACATAAATGATTTCTTCATATCTTTGGTCTTCAAATTTGTCCTGAAATCGCTCATCATCAACAATAAAGTATTCGATCCCAATGGATGGATCGCAAGTGCTTCTTCTTAGCTCAATATCCATCTGGCCAGAAGAAAAAACTTCCAGCTTATTCTGTTGGTAGATTGCTATTTCACTTGAGACTTTGTCGATTCTGGTTTGTAGTTCTTGAAAGCTTTTTTCCTGCTCATCACGCCACTCTTGCAGAAAATAGTGCTCATACTTATCTGGATTGATTGTTCTTAATTGTTCGAGTACTGCATATATGATCCTCACCGTATAGCTTTCAGCAATTTCATAAGGTATTTCGTATTTGCTCATCAATTGCATTAAAGAATCATACAGCTTATGTTGTAGGCCATAGCCATCGTCGGTCTGAAGATCTTTTGCAATCTGAACCATGTTTTCTTTTGATAGGGCAAGTGCTAAATCCTTAAAAAAATCAGTCGCTTCCTGTTCAAAATTAAGAAAGAACTCCCCCGTATTTACGAGAAGTTTCTCCCACGCATGTGAATCCTGATATTTCTTTAATACATTTTCACCCGCCAATGCCAGCAAGTTCTGCGCTTCAGCAGAACCGAGGGCAGCAATAGCGCCGAATACCTGATTGATCATATATTATTCACTCCTCTGATTCTTCCTGCGTTTGTTTCACATCATTTGGTTAATTGCTTATTGTTTTTTGAAGTAGTTCATCTTCACTTTTTCATTATTTCAACTCAGTCCCTAGCAGAAAAGCGTAATTGGTATTTAGTTTATTATATCGCTTTTCTTTTCTTTAGCAATGTATGAATTGCATTTTCCAGGAAAACCAGAGAAGTATTATGATTAACTTTGAACTAATATAGGTTCTTTTTACATTGAAATACAGGCATCAAAAAATCACGATTTATAGACATTTAGCGCACAGTTTACGCTGCATTTTATATCATAATACATACAAATACTAATTCTAGGATTTTCCGCTTAAACATTAGGATCGACGTTAATTATCCGTTTCATCATGAAACGGATTTTTTATATATCCGCACCTTGCCCTAATCCAACCCGAAAGGAGGAATCCCATGTATTTTACCAATGGCGATCATCGTGCCTTTGAAAGCCTCATGCGGGACAAGCCCGGCGATCAGTATGACAGCGGAGCGGACGGCCCCTATCCAGAGTGCCGGAGCTGCCGCTGTCATCGTCCTTTCTGGACATACCGCTTCTGCCTGTACCCGGAGTGTCCCTTTACCCCTGGGCGCATGACCGCCGTTGGCAAGGGCCATCCACCCGAAGGAGGTGATGTTTCCCCTTAGCTTCTTACCCTTCAAAACCATATCAAGGAGGAACAATGCCCATTGCCAAAATGAAATGGTCCAGACGGCTTGCCGTGGCGCTCTGTACCATGCTTCTGCTCTGCACGGCGCTCCCTGTCACCGCCTTTGCGGATGACGTTCACATAGCCACCGCCTGGCAGCCGTTCATGTATTTTGAGTGCAACGAGCCCGGCTACTGGATCGACCTGGGGACGCCGCCACACTCCGTCGTGGAGACCGGACAGGCGGCTTACTGCCTGCAAATGGATCTGGACAGTCCCTATGGCGACGGATATAACGCCACGGACGGCTCGCAGTACTACACGCCCAAGATCATGAACGGGCTGAAAGCGATCCTGGAGCATGGCTATCCGGCGTCCAGCGGGGGCTTCACGGACAACCAGGCACAGTGCGCCACCGCCAATGCCATTCGCTTTTTCCTGGCGGAAAACGGGATCCAGGAAATGCCCGCCTTTCTCCGGGACACCAATAACAGCCGTCCCAAGCCCGGATATGAGGCCCTGTTCAACTGGTGCCTGCAGCTTCTGGAATACGGACGCCACCCGGGTACGGATCGGTCCATCACGTTTTCCCCTGCGGATCTAACGCTGGAATTCACGGAGACTGCCTTTGAGGGCGACGCCACCGTTACCCTGACAAACCTCAACGGCGGCTACACGCTGGACACTTCGGAGTTCCCGGCGGGAACGAACATCACCGGTTACACAGGGCAGAGCGGCGACACCCTGCACTTCTCCATCCCAGAGGCATTTGAAGTATCCGATTTTACCCTGTCCGCCTCCGGCTCCAACAGCAGCAACCAGGCGGTTTTATTCTTTTATGCGCCCTCCAAAGTCGGCCAGCAGCGGGTAGTGACCTGCCAATACGACATGACCTCGGACAGTGCCAGCGCCTCCATGACCGTTCACACCCCGGAGGGCCCGAACTACGGCTTTATCTCCATCCACAAAGAGGATCGGGAAACCGGTGCGGCTCTGCCGGGCGTCCGTTTCCGGGTATGCGATGCGGCCGGAACCGTTGTTGCCGAAGGCTGTACTGATGAAACCGGCGTCTTCACCACCGGCAAGCTGGATCTGGGAGACTACACATTCCAGGAAGTTGCTACAGTGCAGGGATATCTCCTGAACGACATCGTATACCCGATCTCCCTCACCAACCGCAGAGAGACCGTCACCATCACAGCAGCCAATGATCCCCGGAAAGGTACGATCCGGATCTTCAAGCAGGATGCTTCTGGTACAGCTCTTGTCAACGTCACCTTTGTTCTGGAAGCCTCGAAAGACGGCGGTGCTATATGGGAAGCGATCAGCACAAAGCAGACCGGCGCGGACGGATCACTGGCCTTTACCGATCTCCCCGCCAATGACGGTACGCTCTACCGGATCACGGAGACGGCCACCGTCCCCGGGAAGATGCTTGTAGGCGGGACGATCTATCAAGGCCCGCTGCCCATGGTGTTCAGCGCCGACCAGGCGACAGACGGAAAGGATTACGAGGTCTACGGCGATACCGCCTATCTCTATGAGCTGTCCTATACCGTCTGCGACAGCAGCATTCCCGAGCTGCCCTTTCCCGGCAGCAACGGTTTTCTTTCCATCTTTGCCGCGTCCATGCTCCTTGCGTGCCTGGGCGCTTTTTTCATGCTCAAATCAAAAAAGACTGGAGTGATTCAATGAAGAAACTTCGCAAGATCCTTTCCCTTGTCATGGTGCTGGCCGTGGTGCTGGTGATCCCGCTGACCGCCAACGCTGCCACCATTTCCACCGCCACCATCGACTATTCCAAGACCGGCTCCTTCTCCCTGTACAAGTACGACATGACCCGGGCCTCCAATGACGGCGTATGGGACACCAGCAGCTACATCTCCACCGGGATCTACGATCAGGCGGTCAACGATGTGCTGGGAAATCCGGAGATCAACAACCACAGCGGCACCAACAACCTGGCCTACGGCTACGCGGTGAAGGGCGTGGAGTTTACCTACCTCCGTCTGGCGGACATTTCCACCTACAGCCGGGAAGAGAGCAACGGAACATATACCTTTATGGTCCTGTACGGCTTCGAGCGCTGTGACCGCACCACAGATTTCCTCACCGCCCTGGGTCTCACCTACAACGACATTTACTATTCCGCCGACGGGATCTACTACTTCTCCTCTGAGACGTTGAACCTGGCCCTGGGACGGGCGCTGCTCACCAATGCCACGGCGCTGAAAAACGCCATGGAGCATCTGGTTTCTGACCACGGTGGCACGGCCATGCCGGAGACGGACGAATACGGTCACAGCAGCGTGTCCGGCCTGCCCCTGGGCCTGTACATGATCGTGGAAACCAAGGTCCCGGATATGGTCACCAGCACCTGCAACCCGTTCCTACTCTCACTGCCCACCACGACCATTGACGGCAACGAGTGGAATTACGATGTGACCATCTATCCCAAGAACGCCACCGGTATGCCTGATCTGGAAAAAACCGTCCGGGAGAGCAAGGCAGACACCGGCAAAAACGAGGGCAAGACCGACGACATTCTGGACGGCTACGACCACGTTGCCACCGCCTCCGACGGCGACCGGGTAGAATACCAGTTTCTCTCCCATCTGCCCACCATCACTTCTGAGGCAACCAATCTGACATGCTACACCTTTGAGGATCAGCTTTCCCCCGGGATCCGCTACAACAAGGGCGACGTGGTGATCGAGTTCTACCGGGACAATCGCTGCGAGGACAAGATTACGTCCTGGGGCGAGAACGACGGCAAATTCACCGTCTCCTACCCAGAGGCGACCGGTGGCAGCCGCATGACCATCGAAATGACCGGGGCGGGCCTTGCCGAGATCAACGGCAGCGGCACGGTCTATGGCTCTGACAGCATTTACAGCGGATTCTCCGAATGCTTCATGCGCATCACCTACGCCTGTACCGTCCAGTCCGACGAGAGCGTGGTGTACGGCGACACCGGCAATCCCAACACCGTCAAGCTGACCTGGCGGCGCACCAGCTCCGAGTATTACGACGTGCTGGAGGATGACGCCCATGTTTACACCTACGGCATTGACCTGACCAAGAAGTTCTCCGACGGCGCCGGGAAGTTTGAGAACGTGAAATTCATCGTCCAGAACAAGACGGACAACTACTTCCTGCAGGCCGAGGGGAAGGACGGCGTCTACTATGTCACCGGCCACACCGCAGACAAAGAAAAGGCCACGGTCTTCATCCCCGGTAAGGACGGTCATATCATCATCAAGGGGGTGGAGGACGACACCTATATCGCCACGGAGATCGAGACCGATGAGGGCTACACCCTGCTTAGGGACAATATCACAGTGGAGATCACCGCCAAGCGCACGGATCGCTGCGCCCGGTGCAACGCCCCGCTGCTGACAGCCTGCGCTGAGGTCAATAAGGATAAGGTGACGATGCTCAAGGACGGAGAATCCGCCAACGCCATTGTCCCGCTGACGGTGGTGAACACCCAGGGCTTCAACCTGCCCCAGACCGGCTCCCGGGGGATCTGGATGTACTCCGTGTTCGGCGTGATTGCCATGGGCGCGGCGGCCTTCATGATCTTCCGGCTGATGAGAAAACAGAAGTCCATGGATTGAATTATGTAAACTGGCAGAGGGAGGCAAATACCTCCCTCTGCCAGTCGGAGAATGCAATGAGAAGAAGATTTATGATCGCGGCGGCGGTCATGTGTTTTCTGGCCGCCGCCATGGCAACCGTCTTTCCGGTCCTCAGCAACTACTATACGGAAAAGCACCGCAGCGAGATCCGCACCGAGTACTTCCAGCCGGTGGAGGCGTTGGACACCTCGGAACTGGAAGCCGCACGGAAAGCCGCGCAGGAATACAACGTCATGATTGCCAACGGCGTGATCCAGAACGACGCGCCCTTTTCCGACGGGAATATCAATACCGCCATGCAGGGCTATACGGAGCTTTTGAACATTAATGGAGACGGGATCATGGCATACATAGACATTCCCAAGTTGGGAATCTATCTGCCCGTTGGACACGGCACCGAGGCCGATACGCTGGAACACCAGATCGGGCATGTGATCGGCACATCCCTTCCCGTAGGCGGGGAGAGCACCCACGCCGTCCTCTCCGGCCACAGCGGGCTTGCCACGGAGAAGATGTTTTCCGATCTGGACCAGCTTACCGAGGGCGATGTCTTCCTAATCCATGTGCTGAACGAAACACTGGCCTATACGGTGGATCAGATCAGCGTGGTGCTGCCCGGCGACACGTCCCTGCTGCCTGTCGTGGTGGGTAAGGACTATGTGACCCTCATTACCTGTACGCCCTTCGGGGTGAACAGCCACCGGCTTCTGGTCCGGGGAGAACGGACGGAATATGTACCGCCGGAGGACAGCGCGGAAAGCCCGGAACAAACGCCCACCCCTGCGGCGGTCTCAACATGGACGAGCCAGTACATACGGGGCCTGCTTTCAGGTGCGGCTATTTTAGTTACCGTGGTTGTCGGCGGTCTTCTTTGGCAACACACCCGGAGAAAGCGGGGCCGCCATGAGTAGAAAAATCGGGATCGCCCTTGCTTTACTTGTTTTTCTCTCCGGGCTTGGAGTTTTCGCCTATCCCCATATCGAAGGGGCTGTTTTGGAGAGCCATGCAGCAGAGGCGGTGGAGAGCTTTAAGAATGCGTTTCCCCGGGAAACGCATTCTTCGACGCCGATTGATCCCATCCCGCCGGAGAATACCCTCATTCTCCCGGATAGATACCCGGAGCTGTACAAGGCTATGTGGGAGTATAACCGGACGATCTATGCCGAACATCAAAAAGAGCTTTCCGATCCCTGGGCCTACGAGAACACCAGCTTTGACCTCACCGCCTATGGGCTGGAAACCGACGTGATCGGTGTGCTGACGATCCCTGCGTTGGAGCTGGAAATGCCGCTGTACCTGGGGGCCAGCTACGACCACATGGCCGCCGGTGCCGCCCACTTGTCCCAGACAAGTCTCCCCATCGGCGGGGATAACACCAACTGCGTCATCGCCGGTCATCGGGGGTGGTCCGGGGCACCGTATTTCCTGCACCTGGATCGGCTGGCCGAGGGTGATACGGTCATCCTGACAAACTTGTGGGATACGCTGGAATACACGGTATCGGAAATCAAGATCATCGAGCCAAATGCTGTAGACGAGATCCTAATCCAGGATGGTCGGGATCTGCTAACGCTCATGACCTGCCATCCGCCCAACAGCGGCGGGCGGTTCCGGTATCTGTTAATCTGCGAGCGAGCCAAGGAGAGTGCCCCGCCGTGACCTACGATTATTTCTATGGCGGACAGTCCGAATCCTTTTCCTTTTACCGCATTCCCCGGCAGCTTATTACAGGCGAGGAGTTTCGCAACCTTTCTACCGACGCCAAGCTGCTCTATGGCTTGATGCTGGACCGGATGGGACTCTCTGCCCGCAACGGCTGGTATGACGAGCTTGACCGTGTATACATCTACTACACCGTGGAGGAGATCACGGAGGATCTGTGCTGCGGGCATAACAAGGCTGTGCGGTTACTGGCCGAACTGGACACGAAAGGCGTCGGGCTGATCGAGCGGAAAAAGCAGGGCCAGGGCAAGCCCACCATGATCTACGTCAAGCAGTTCGTGGAAACCGCGCCAACAATGCCCAGGGGAAAGTCTGCTTCGCCCAGACTTCCCAAAACGGGAAGTCAAGACGTTTCAAAAGAGAAAGTCCAGACTTCCCAAAATGAAACCTCAAGACTTCCCAAAACCGGAAGTGCAGGCTTCCCGAAAGGGGAAGCAAGTTATAAGAATCATAATCAAACTGATCTTAGCTATACTGATCCATCTATCCATCCCCCGGACGATAGTGAGATCGAGGAGAGCGTGCGGGAGCAAATCGATTATCCCTTGCTGGCACAGAGCTATCCCTACGACGATCCCGATTGTCTGTTGGAATTGATTTGCGAGGTTCTGACCAGTAATGCGCCTACGATCCGGATCGGGAGCGAAAACATCCCGACTCCCAAGGTACAGGACCGTTTCCGGAAGCTGACCTTTGAGCATGTCGCCTATGTGATGGACGCCCTGCGGGAGACGACCACAAAAATATGGAACATACGGGCCTATCTGCTGACGGCGCTCTACAATGCGCCTATCACGATAGGCCCGTATTATGCTGCCGCCGTTCGGCATGACTATGGCTGAAATGCGTTTCCGGATGACACTACGCCCATTAAAAATCCGTTTCAAGATGAAACGGATTTTTTAGCGCGCAAGCGCGTATGGGCGTGCGTGCTTTGCAAACGCATTATTACAAATCTCACACTGTAAAGGAGGAATTATATACCCAACGAAGCCATTGTTCCCCAGCAGGTCCCTATCGAATTGATCCATGACCTGCCAGATCTGCCCCGCGTCTCTCTGCCCGATAAAGCCTACGGCGGACTTGTGACCAGTATCTTGCTGGATGGTATAAAAAGCCCTCTGATCCTGCGACAGGCTGAAAACGGCGAACTGCAGCTTGTCGCCGGGTATCGCCGCCGCAAGGCCGCGGAGCTGGCCAAGCTGAAAGAACTGCCTGCCCTCGTCTATGAAATGACGTTGAAGGAGGCGCAGAAATACCACGCTGACGCGAATGGCCCGGGCCAAATTCCCATTCCCGGCAAGCCGGTCAAATGGGAGAGGAAAGCCCAGGAAATCAAGACCGCGCCAGCGGAAAAGAAGGACGAGGGAAAACAGACAGCCGCTCCCGCTGCCCCGGTTAAGAAAGAGCCGGGGAAAACGGAGAAAGCAGCCGAAGCAAAGCCGGCCCCGGCCACCGATGCCAAGCCGGAGAAAGCCCTGGAAAAGAAGCCCGCCAAAGAGCAAAAGGAGGGGAAGCCCGATGAAAAGCGTGAGCCTGACCCTGCTGCAAAAGCGGAGAAGGGACAGCCGGATAAAGAAGACAAAAAAGAAACCGCCAAAGAAAATAAGGTGACGGCGGCAAAGGCCCCCGCCGAGAAAGCCGAGGAAAAGCCCACCGGCAAGACCGCCTACGGTCCCACCGGAACGACGATCACAAAGCTGCTGGGCGAAAAGCTGGAGCCGCCCACGGATAAGGATAAAAAAGCCCTGCCGGTTCCCAAGGAGGGCGAGACCTTTTCGGCGGTACTGCATCCCGCCTATCTGAAAAAGGCGGATATCAATACCTTCTCCGTGGATCGGGACAGCGACGATTTCAAGGAGTTGTATAAATCCATTGAGCGCTTCGGCGTCCGGGAGCCGGTGATCGCCAGATTCAGCAAGGACGGAGAGCTGGAGATCATTTCCGGCCAGCGCCGCCACCTGATCGCCTCCGAGCTGAATTATCCCGTTCCCACCATCATCCAGCAGCTTGACGATGACGACGCCCGCATTCTGGTGGCTGACGGCAACCTGCACCGGGAGCATATCTCTACCTACGATCTCTCCCGCGCCCTCCGTATGAAGGCGGACAGCATGAAGCGCAAAGCAGGCCGGAAGATCCGCGGCGTAAAGACCGGACCGGAGACGGATGAGATCATCGCCAGGGAAATGGGCATGAGCACCATGAAGCTCAATCGGCTTATGAAGCTGTCAGAGGCCACCAGGCAGATCTGCGATCTGGTGGACGATGGGACGCTGGCGGTATCCGTTGCCTACAACATTGCCTTCCTGTCGCCGAAGCATCAGGACATGGTGGCCGACCTCATGGGGATCAATGTCAAGGTCAGCGCGGAAAATACCGGCAATTTGAAAAAGTATCTGAAAGCCGGAGACAGTGTAGACCGTGTACGGGATATCCCGGAGGGCAAATATCCGCCTCCCAAGGTGGTGGAGATCCCCAGGCCGGTGACACCTCCGCCTGCCCCTGCAGCGCCGCCCACGGCTCCGGCCAGCGTTCCTAAATCCGCGGACATTCCTTCCGCGCCCGCGTCTCCCGAGCCGCCGAAGGTCGTGGATCAGGTGGTGCCGTATCCCGCCAATGGTCCCACTCCGGTAAAGACAGCGCCCACGCCGGCGCAGCCCGCCGTGCCCGCTGCCTCGCCGGTTCCCGCGTCCTCTATGGCACCGAAAGCGCCCGAAGCGGTAAAGGCCGAGCCGATGGATCGGGAAAATACCTATGAGACCAAAATCATCCTTCGTGGTGATCGACTCCGCAAGTATTTCCCGGACGTGTCCATGACGCCCCGGGAGATCGAGGACAGCGTTTACGACGCCCTGGAGGAGCGCCGCCAGCGGCAGGAAAAGGCAAAACAGGCCCAGGCTCAAAAGAGCGATATCTTCAAGAAAGGGGTGAGCCGCTGATTTATGAATGTACTTGTGGTGGAGCCGGGCATCTGCCCTATGAAAAGGAGATCAACGGCCTGGAAGAGATGCAGGCCGTTGTTGGCGGGTGGATCGAAGCCATCTATCCCTATGAGGAAGAAGTAGCCATCGTCTGCAACGAGGAAGGGCTGATCAACGGTCTGCCCTTCAACCGTAGAGTTCCCGGCGGGTACGGCGGCGTGTTTGGCACGTTCTTTATCTGCGGCCTGGGCGAGGAAGATTTCTGTTCTCTCCCGGCTGAGCTGGTAGAGCGCTTTAAGAGCGAGTACCAAAACTCCGAGCTGCTGATCGGGGCAAAGGGAAATGAGCCGATCACGCTGCCCATTCCCTCCAAGCCGAAACTGACCGGGAGACCCTCCAATGGAAAAGAACGCCAAAACCCGGAACGCTGACCTGGAGGCCCAGGTCCGGGAGCTGACGGAAAAGCTGGAAACCGGCATCAAGGAGGTCTTTGAAAGCGACGCCTATGTCGCCTATCTCAACGCCATGTCCAGATTTCATCATTACAGCTTTGAAAACGTCACGCTGATTCTGATGCAGTGCCCGGACGCCAGTGTTGTCGCCGGATTCGGGAAGTGGAAAAAGGAATTTGGACGGACGGTCAAGACTGGAGAGCGTGGCATTCAGATCCTGGCCCACATGTTCCGAAAGAGGCTGGTTCTCCAGGACAAGATCGATCCGCAGACGATGGCGCCGATTTTGGGACCGGACGGAGAGCCGGAGAAGGAATGGGTCTTTGTGAAACGGACGGACTTCCGCATCGTCTACGTCTATGACATAAGCCAGACGGAGGGAAAGGAATTCCCCTCCTACGGCGTGGACGAGTTGACCGGCGATGTTCCGCAGTATGAGGAGTTACTTTCCGCCATGGAAACGCTGTCTCCGGTGCCCATTGAGTTCCGGGAGCCGGAAGCCTCCAAGGGCTGCTATAACCTGTTGGAGCAGATAATCTACGTCAACGAGGGCATGAGCCAGGTGCAGACGCTGAAAACGCTGATCCATGAGACAGCCCATGCCAAGCTTCACGCCCTTCCGGTGGAAAACGGCAAGCTGGTCGGCCGTCCCGACAAGGATAATCACACCCAAGAGGTGGAGGCCGAGAGCATCGCCTATGTGTTCTGTCAGCATTTCGGGATCGACACGGCAGATTACTCCTTTGGGTATGTCACCGGCTGGAGTCGGGATAAATCGCTGCCGGAGCTGAAAGCCTCGCTGGATTGTATAGGTAAAACCGCAAAGGAAATGATCTCCGCAATTGGAGTAGCCTGCCCGGAGCTCTCCCGTACACCGCCGGAGGAAAAAGAGAATGCGTTTCATCATGAAACGCAAAACAATAAAGAGAAATAGGAATACCGTTTTGCTTCAAGACGTAATGATTTCCTTTTTTGTTATTCCTTTCTTCCTGTTAAACACAAGCCACAAGGTCAATTGACCTTGTGGCTTATGTCGAAATATGGTAATCTATTTTCATAGATATCATTTGAATACAGAGAAAAAAGAGGTGACAATATGATGCAAACACAAACTATGCAAACCGCTAACGAAACAATTGTAAAGAACACCTCAACCAAGGAAATTTTGCATCTGTTGACATGAAGCAGTTTGCTAAATTGGAATTTGTTTTCTCTTCACTTGAAGATCAGTCCCATGTTGTGCCTACCCTTGACCGCTTTGATGCCCTTTCTGGCCTTCCCACTGAAATCGAAGCCCGCTAAAAGCAATATGAGTATTACCGTGACAAGCTGCTGACGTCCAAGGAGGAGTAATGAGCCCAGGACATAATAAACTAATAGCAGAAATGCTTCCCGCACAATTTGTGATTCGCGGTTCAATAGAAAACATGCCTGAATGCAACTATGAGTTGTATTTGACAGAGTTTCTAAACGCATCTTCATTTTTTATGGGGAAGACCTTCAACAATCCATTTGTATTTCAAGAAGACCAATCGAAAGGGCAATGCGATTGTTATGCTCAAATCGACACAGACAAGTATGGACTTGATTTCAAATTGTTTGGGAGCGAGAAGGCACTGCAAGGGAAAAGCATTTTTTCATCACAAATAATTAAAGTGGGTCAAGGAGCATATGCTTTTGCTGTTCCAAAAGAAAGGGGCAGCATTACAGGAACTTGGATATTGTCTGTTTTAAAAGATCGTTCTTTTGATGAATTAGAGATGATAAGCAATAATGTTTATCAATCCGATCCAGCCAATTTGATCGAAAGAGAAATCCAAGGGGTATTGAAGAAATTGAAGGTTAGAAAAAACCTATTCCTCTTTTTGACCAACCGTTTTCATTTCCCTGAGGGCTTTTCCTTTGACTTTATTAAAGAATTGGATGATCTCTGCCTAAGCTTGTCTGAGAGGCTGGAACATGTGATCGCGTTCCGAAACAAATTTGCGGAAGGACATGATACATATTTCAGTTTCATTTTTGAAGACAAGCTGATAATCACAGAGTGTAATAACGGAAAACTGAAAAAAGCGGATTGCATTCCCTTATCCCAAAGCAAGGTATTCTGGGATCTAAACACAATACTGAACCCGTTTGGCGGGATAAAACTCAGAAGGGAATAGAATTTCCATGCCAGAAAAACAACCGACAAAGAAACAACACTATGTTCCGCAAACATATCTAAGAGGGTTTTCCCCAGATTCCACCTACATCTACGAATATAACTTGAAGCAGGGAAAACCCATACCAGAACCCGTAAGCATCGAATCCATATGCAGAGAAAAGTTTCTATACGAATTCAGAGATAATGATGGAGAATTCATATGGATCAATGCTCTGGAAGAAATACTTGGAGATATTGAGGGGAAATTTGCTGAGTATAAACGACGGCTTCTCAGCAAAGTAGTACATAAGGAGAATTATAAGACAAAAAACTTCTTATCAACAGAAGAACGGTATTTTTGGCGATTTTATACTACTTTGCAAGTGATGCGAATGCCTAGCATTCTCAGCGGGATCACGGAAATCATGAAGGATGAATTTCCAAAAGAGTTTACAGAGAACGAGCTTAGAAATATAGCAATCGCATTTAGTCTGCCTTTTTTCAAGCCTCCCGAACAAAATGAGTTGAACGCATTCTTACTATTCTTGTCTGCCTTGGATACAAGGACCCTCACCGTTGGGTTTGCAGAATCGGACAATCTATTTACATCAGACCAACCTATGTACGGAGAAAAAGGAGCAAAAGACCTGACAGATATTAAAGCATTATGGTTTCCTATTAGCTCGAATTGTATCCTCTTTTATTCACCCCCGCGAGAAAGTAATAACACAAAGAGAAACCGCCTAATTCCTGTTTCTTCTGATGAAGTAGACGCAATCAACAAAGGGATCGCTTACATGGCAAGGAATATTGTTTTATCAAAGCATCCATTTAGCGAAGATGATGTTGAGATCATCAAACAGGCAAGAGCAGATCGGGAACAGGACAAAGCATTTTATTATGTAGCAAGCCTTGTCAATAGAAAAACCTTCATTGAACAGGATGCGCCGCCTACGGCGGCGCTGTCCTGGCAAGTATGGCATTTGGTAGCACAAACGCCTCTTGTTAGGGGAGATCCCCTAATACCCTGCGCGAAATACGTTTCATCCTGAAACGCAATTCCATATGAAAGGACGATGCCGTGAGAAAACGCGCCAAACATGTTAGCGTATGGATGAATGAAGTCGAGTACAGACACCTTAGAGAGCAAGCCGCTATTGCAGGAATGGGGATTAATCCTTTTATGCGCTCCCTGATTGCCGGTACACAGCTCCGCTCGCGTCCGCCGGATCAGTATGCCGGGTTGCTTCGGGAACTGTCTGCCATCGGAAACAATATCAACCAGATCGCGCACTGGGCTAACGCCCGGGGTGATATCCGGGAGTCCGAGGTCACAGATGCCATTGCCCTTGTCCGCCGTGCCTGGGAGCTTGTAAAGAATGGCCTATGACAAGATCCTTGTGATCCATGCCCGCTTAGATAAGAGGATCAACTACGCCCTGAACGAGGCCAAGACGCTTCGGACGGAAAACGGCCAGATCCTGCAGACGGCCATAAACTGCCAACTCGACACAGCCTTTTGGGATATGCTCCAGACCAAGCGGCGCTGGGATAAGGAAAACCGCCCCATACAGGGCTACCATATCATTCATTCCTTTTCTCCCGGAGAAGTAACGCCGGAGCAGGCGCACGCCCTCAGCGTGGGGTATGCCGAGCGGCTGCTGCAGGGGCGCTTTGAGGCTGTGGTTGCTACGCATATTGACCATGAACACATCCACACGCACATCGTTTTCAACTCTGTGTCCTGTCTGGACGGAAAGATGTACCGGGATGACTTCAAGGCGTACTATGGAGATATTCGAGGAATTTCCAATGAAATCAGCCGGGAAAACGATCTGTCCGTTATTGAGCCGAAGGGCAAAGGAAAGCACTATGCGGAATGGGACGCAGAGCGAAGCGGAAAAGTGACTGTGCGAGGGCTGATCCGGCAGGATATTGATGCTGCCCTTGCAGAAGCGTTTACGCTGCAATCCTTTTTCGAGGCGCTGCAAAGGCGCGGCTATGCGATCAAGCGCGGCGCCAACGTGAAGCATACGGCGGTCAAGCCACCCGGATCGGATCGCTTTGTCCGGCTGGACAGCCTGGGCGATGGCTATACCGAAGCGGATATACGGGAGCGGCTGAATAGGAGCCGCACAGAGCCGGAGGCAGCGAAAGCAGCTCCAGCGGCGTCCACCTACATTCCAAAACGTAGATACAAGGTCATGCATGGATCTCCCGTCTATGGAAAAAAGCGCAAGCTGTCCGGCCTACGCCGTCTGTATCTGCATTACCTGTATTTGCTTTCTCCGCCCCGGCCGCGACGCCGTCCCATCCCATTCCCCGTGCGGGCCGAGGTCAGAAAGCTTGACCAATACAAGCGGCAGTTTGCGCTGCTGCAAAAATACCGTATCAACAGCGAGAGTCAGTTGTCCATGCTTGCGGATGCTTTGCAGGCGGACATTGACTCTCTTGTTGTATCCCGGCGCGAGCTGTACCGCCGCCAACGGCGCGGTGAGGACGTGAGCGCCGAGATCAAAGAAATCTCCCTTGCCCTGCGCCCGATACGCCTCGAGCTGAAATGCTGCCAACAGGTCGCGGACAGAATACCGCAAATTCAAGAGCATATCCGGCTCGACCGGCAGGCCGAGGAACAGGCCGAGAGAGAAAAAACAAAACCCAGAGAAAGGAGGCACGACCTATGGAAGTAAGCGGCGAAGTGGCCGATCTGATGCTCAAGGAAGGACTGGAGGCTGCCAAAATCGCAACAGAGCTTTCTGCGAAAGGGCTTGTGAACGTGGCGGCTCTGCTGGCCGCGATGGTCAAGCAGCACTACAAGGTGGTCGGCAAGGTCGGTATCGAACGTCTGATGAAAGACAGCAACGCCGAATCCGTTATCATCCCGATCAAGGCCGCAGACTATGAGCAGTTCCAGAAGATCGCCAAACAGTTCGGCGTCCTGTACGCAGCCGCCAAGCATGAGAACAAGGAAACCGGCGTCCTGCACATCATTTCCAACGTTAATTACAGTGCTCAGCTCAACGCCGTTATGGAGGCGATGGGCTACCCTTTGCCGGAAGTGAAGCAGGAGGAACAGGCCGCAAAAAAAGCGAAAGCCCGCGCTCCACAAGAGAGATCCTCCGAAGAGCGCGGGACTGGCTTGAATCAACCGCAGAGGGATGAAAAGCCCTCCACCCGTCAGAAGCTGGCCGAGCTGGACAGCATTGCCAGGCAGAAAAAGCAGAAAACTCCTGTTCGCCATAATGACAAAACACGGTAATTGTGTTTCACCGTGAGACAAGTTTTGGAGGGATGCCTATATAAACCAAAAGACTTTCCGGGACGCCGCCCCTATGTGGGCGGCGTTTTCCCTGGCCGTGCTGTATCTGGCTGTACTGGCCGCAGGCGTCTATGAGGACGGCATGAATCTCTTCCAGTTCATGGCCGTCTTTCCCGACGCCATGAACAAGCCTTTTACCCTGCGCTGGACGCCATACACGGCCAAGTTTATTCTGGGAGCTTTGCTTCTCTGTGGCGGAGTAATCGCCCTGTACTATTCCTCCCGCATGAACAGACGCCCCGGCGAGGAACACGGCTCTGCGAAATGGGGCAGCGTCCAGGAGTTGAACAAGAAGTACAGCGACAAAGACCCCGCCAGGAACGTGATCCTCACCAAGCACCTGTGCATGAGCCTCAACGGACGGCAGCACATGAGAAACCTGCTTCAGATCGTGGTCGGCGGCAGCGGCGCGGGAAAGACCCGTTTCGTGGTCAAACCGAATCTGCTTCTTGCCAATGCCAGCTTCATTTGCACCGATCCGAAGGGAGAGCTTGTCCGGGCTGTCGCTCCATTCCTTTTACAGCAGGGATATGTTGTCAAGGTGTTCGACCTCATTGAGCCGAGTCATTCCGACAGCTATAACCCTTTCCGCTATATTCGCAAGGACTCCGATGTGTTCCGGCTGATCTCCAATTTCATTCAGAACACCACACCGAAGAACGCCACACAAAACGATCCCTTCTGGGAGAAATCCGAAATCGCTCTGGACGCCGCCCTCATGCTGTACCTAATCCATGAAGCGCCTCCCTATGAGCAGACCATGGAAATGATGCTCACCATGATCGAGTACGGCGGGGCGAAAGAGGACGATGACGATTATCAATCGGCGCTGGATCTGCTTTTTGTTGCGTTGGAGGAAGAACAGCCGGATCACATTGCCGTGCGGCAATATCATATTTTCAAACAGGCGGCGGGCAAGACGGCGAAAAGCATTCTTGTGTCCGCTGCTGTCCGTCTGGCTTCCTTCACGCTGCGGGAGATCCAAAGCATCACCGATGAAGACACGCTGGAACTGTCAAAGCTGGGAGAGCGAAAACAAGCCGTTTTCTGCGTGATCCCCGACAGCAACGACAACAGCCTGAATTTCCTTGTAGGTCTCCTGTACACGCAGGCATTCCAGGAACTGTACTACCAGGCAGACAAGGTTCACATGGGCGGTCTGCCCGTGCCGGTGCGGCTCATGTTCGACGAATTTTCCAATGTGGCTCTCCCGGACGGCTACGCCCGCCTGCAGGCGACCATGCGATCCCGCAACATCATGGCCACCATCATTCTGCAAAACATATCACAGCTCAAAGCCCTGTTCAAAGACGACTGGGAGGGCATCATCGGCAACGCCGATACGATGATTTACCTCGGCGGCAACGAGCAGAGCACCCACAAGTATATCTCTGAGCAGCTGGGCAAAGAAACGATCTCTACCAAGTCCAGCAGTCAAAGCAAGGGGCGCAACGGATCGTACAGTCAGAGCACACAGCTCACCGGCCGGGAGCTTATGACGCCGGATGAAGTACGGCTCCTGGATAACAAAAACGCCATTGTAATTATCCGTGGGGAGCGTCCGGTCATCGACGAGAAATACGATCTGATGAAGCACCCCAACATTCGTTTTACCGAGGACGGCGGCGCTGCCCCCTACGTCCACAGCCCGCATTGTCTTTACGATATGCGGTATCTACTATCTACAATCGAAACGGAGGAATCTGTATGAAAAGACCGACTACCAAACGAGCAAAGCACTTTCTGTCCGTGTGGATCGTCCTGACGCTCTGCGCGGCATTTCTCACTACCACCGCTTTAGCTACCGGCACCGATCCGATCACGGTGGTCAACAACCTGTCTGACTTCATCTTTTCCGCTATCAAGGCCATCGGCATTATTATCCTTGGCTGGGGCATCGTCCAGGTCGGTATGTCGATCCAGAGCCATGACGCCAGCCAGAGATCCCAGGGCTTCCTGTGCCTGTTCGGCGGCCTGGTGATCGCCTTTGCCAAGGAGATCCTGTCGGCCATCGGCGCTGTATAAGAAAAAACAGGAAATGCGTTTCGGAATGAAACGCATTTCCTGCTGCAACTGATGCCCTTATTCCTCTTCTTCGTAAAGGAGCGAAACGAACTGTTCCGGCGTATAAACGGGCATGGGAGCACCAACATAGTCTCTGATGTTCCTTGTCACGATGCAGTCTATTCCTGCCCGATCTGCCGTCTCGACCATTACGGCATCTTCATAATCTGAGATATCTGAGGTTAGAGCCTTTTGGCAATCCATACCGGTGGTATCAAGAATTGTAAAAAGGTCAAACAATACACCGAGTGCCTTTCTTGTTTCCGCCGCATTATGAAGTGCCTTATGCATTAGGAAGTAAATATCCGTTATGGTATTGGCGGTGAGGAACCCTTCACACCGATGATTGGCAACAGACAGAAATACTGCTTCGGCATCTTCGTCAAACGGCTTCCGGCTCTGCATTGCGTCAATAATGACGCAGGTATCAATCAAAGCATTCATACTCTGCTCAGCCGCTCCTCATGTGCCTGCTCAATGGTCATGTCGCCGGGAATGATACCGAACAGGGATCTGGCCATATCAACTCTATCCTGGTAAGGGTTTGTAAGTTTCGCCACGACTTTTCCGTTGCGAGTGATAAAAACATCTTCCCGTTCAGCCATTAGAAGATACTTGCTCAAATTCTGTTTCAGCTCGGTCGCGGTAATAGACATATAGGACTCCTCCTTTTCTCTGGAATTGGGTTCATCTGTATTATATGCTAATCGTACGATTTTAGCAATAGAATCGTACGATTTTCTTTTGGAAACTTTTTGTGAATGTGAGGTGTAAACCATCAGTGATAATTGGGTCATAAGAAATCTTGAACGGGCAATCGCCACATGGAATGACCGTCTGGCCGAGCTGTGGCAGCTCATCACGCAGACTCCGGAGACCTTCAAGGGCGGCGCGATATGGGGCGTCGTTGTCAATATCAATTCTGCCCTGGTGGGGATCGGCTACGGCTTGTTGGTGCTGTTCTTTGCGATCGGCGTCTTTTCCTCGGCGGCATCCTTCAAGGAACTGCAAAGGCCGGAGTTTGCCCTGCGGCACTTCATCCGCTTTGTGCTGGCCAAGGTAGCCGTTGGCCGGGGTATGGAAATCATGACGGCCATCTTTTCCATTTGCGGCAGCGTGGTCTCCGCATCCATGAACAGTATCGGCGGCGCGGTGACGACCTCGGCCAGCCTGCCCGGTGAGATCGTCAGCGCCATCGAGGACGTAGGCTTTATGCAGAGCATCCCGTTATGGCTGGTGTCCTTCCTGGGCAGCCTGTTTATTACCGTCATGTCGATCATTCTGATCCTGACGGTGTACGGCAGGTTTTTCAAGCTCTACCTGTACACAGCCATCTCACCGCTGCCCTTCGCGTCCTTTGCCGGGGAGAACACCTCCGGCATCGGCAAAGCCTTTGTAAAGTCCTATATGGGCGTGTGCCTGGAGGGAGCCGTGATCGTGCTGGCCTGTCTGATCTACTCAGCCTTTCTGTCCGGATCGTCTCCCACGGTTGATTCGTCTCTGCCAGCCGTGACAATGGCGTGGGAATACATTGGGGAGCTGATCTTTAATATGCTGATCCTCACCGGCCTTGTGAAAGGAGCTGATCGGATCGTACGGGAAATGTTCAGCTTATAAGAAAGCGGTGAGATCGCTTGATCCCACCGCTTTCGCTTAATCCGTTTCATCCGGAAACGGATTTGCCGGTCCGTATTCCAAAACCCGGCCCGTTGCTAAAGCATGGGCCAGCCACTCCTTTTCCCGGCGCTTTTTTAACCGATAACGCAGCCACCAAGCGCCGAGGAAAAAGACGATGCTCGCTGCCAGAAGCGCCAAAGATAGCACGCCATTTGCCTCTGCCCATTTGGGCCAGAACAGCCGGGTCGCCGCAATCCAGAAGCCCAGGGGGAACAGGTATAGCTTCCACAAAAGCTTTACCGCAAAGGGCAGGGAAATCAGCGCCCCGGCCACGATCAACAATTGCTGCATGGGACTCATGTTCAACAGCTCCTTTTCAGTAGATTTTTCTACTGAAATTATCCCTCTACTATAAAAACCTGTCAAATTTTCGCACGAATGGGAGGTAATACATATCATCGAAATAAAGATCCCGAAGGAGATCCGGCAGTACAAGGAAAGCATTTTCTTTGGGCTGTCGGCCCGACAATTCTTTTGCGCTGTTTTCGCCGTTGCCATCGCTGCTGGTGTGTATCTTCTGCTTGGCCCGGTCGTCGGCAAGGAGACCGCAAGCTGGCTCTGTATCGTCCTGGCTGTTCCCGCCGCCATGGCCGGCTTCTTCACCTATAACGGCATGACTTTTGAACAGTTCCTGTGGGCGGTCATCAAGACGGAATTCCTCTATGCGGGAGACCGCAAGTACATCGGGGAAAATCTGCTTTACAACTGCTTCAACCGAAAGGGGCGTGGCGATTTTGATTAAGACCCTTGCCATAGCCAACAAAAGCGAGCGCGTGCGTGTCAGAGTCCCTCACTCCGTCCAGCAGAGCATCCCCATCCGGCGCATCTACACCAACGGCATTTGGGAGGTAGGCCGGAAGCACAGCCGGAGCTGGCGACTCACAGACGTGAATTACATTGCCGCCTCGGACGAGCCCCAGCACAACATCTTCAAATCCTACTGCGCTGCGCTCAACTCCCTGCCCACTGACGTCACGGCCAAGATCACCATTGTCAATCACCGGCTCAACCCCGCTGAGTTTGAGCGGCGCATCCTGCTGCCGTATAAGGACGACTGGCTGGATCATTACCGGGAGGAGGCCAACGCCATCATGTTGGGGCGGGCGGCGCAGAGCAACAACCTGGTGCAGGAGCGCTTTGTGACGCTCTCCATCCCGCAGCGCAAGATATCCGAGAGCCGGGCGTATTTCCGCCGGGCGGGAGCTAACCTGCAGAAGCCCTTTGCCCGTCTGGATTCCGGTATCACCCCGGCCAACAACTATGACCGGCTGCGTATCCTCCATGACTTTTTCCGACCCGGATATGAGCAGTATTTCGACTATGACGATTACCTCTACATGCAGTCCGGCAAGGACTTTCGGGATCTCATTTGCCCTGACTCCATCAGCTTCAAGCGCAATCACTTTGAGTTTGGAAACCGCTTCGGCCGTGTGCTGTTCCTGCGTACCTATGCCTCCTTTGTCACAGACGATCTCATTTCCGATCTGACCGAGTATGCCCGTGACCTGATCCTTTCCATTGACATGATCCCTGTTCCCACGGACGAAGCGGTCAAGGAGGTGGAGAGCATCATCCTGGGGGTGGATACAGACATTACCCGCTGGCAGCAGCGGCAGAACAGCCGGAACAACTTTACCGCCGAGGTCCCCCGGACCATGGAACAGAAGCGGGAGAACTCCCGGGGATTTATGGATGATCTGACCCAGAACGACCAGCGCATGATCTTCTCCCTCATTACCCTTGTCCATACCGCCGACAGTCTGGAGGAACTGGACGCCGACACGGAAAGCCTGATCGCTATTGGCAAGGAGCATCTTTGCGACATTTCCCCGGCCCGTTTCCAGCAGGAGGACGGACTGAACACCGCTTTGCCCTACGGCCTCCGGCGCATCCACGCCCTGCACACGCTTACCACGGAGAGCTGCGCCGTGGCGATCCCGTTCCGGGCGCAGGAGATCCAGGACCCCGGCGGCCTGCCCTGCGGAATCAACGAGATCTCCAAGAATCCCCTTGTCTGCGACCGACTGAAACTGACCAATCCCCACGGATTTGTTCTGGGCGTCACCGGCTCCGGCAAAAGCGTGGACATGAAGTCTCAGATCCTGAACGTGGCCCTTGCCACCGACGACGATATTATCATCATCGACGCCGAGCGGGAGTACGGCACGCTGGCCCGTGCCCTGGGCGGTGAAGTGATCGAGATCTCGCCCCACAGCCAGCACCACATCAACCCGCTGGAGATCACCGCCGAGTATGAGGACGAGAGCCCCATTGCCGCCAAGTCCGGCCTGATCACCACGATCCTTGCCCAGCAGATGGAGGCCGGGACATTGAGTGCCAGCCACAAATCCATCGTTGACCGCTGTACCGCCAACGTGTTCAAGGCGTATCTGAAAGGCAAGGCCCCGGCGCCGCTCCTCACCGACTGGCGCCGGGAGGTCATGCGTCAGCAGGAGCCGGAGGCGCGGGAGCTGGCGTTGGCGGCGGAACTGATCACCGAAGGCAGCCTGGACGTGTTTGCCCATCCCACCAACGTGGACATGAGCAGCCGCATCATCTCCCTGGATCTCTACGAGATGGGAGAGTCCCTGCGTCCTACCGCTCTTGTGGTCGCCCTGGAAGCGGTGCAAAACCGCGTCATGGAAAACCGGAAACGGAACAAGTACACCTGGGTCTTCCTGGATGAGGTTTATCTCTATTTCAAGTATCCCTATTCCGCCGAGGTGCTCTATAAGGCGTGGAAGAGGTTCCGCAAGTACGGCGGCATTATGACGGCAGCCACGCAGAATGTGGAAGAGTGCCTCCGCTCCGACACAGCCCGGTATATGTTTGCCAACTCTGAGTATGTCCGTCTGTTCACCCAGGCAGCTACGGATATGGATGAGCTGGCGCATCTCCTGCATATCTCCGATAACCAGATGGGCTATGTGACCAACGCCGAGCCGGGCCACGGGCTGATGAAGGTAAAGGGCTATATCATTCCCTTCGACGCCACGATCCCCACGGACGGGGATATATACAAGCTCATCAACACCACCCCCGGCCGGGGCTAATCCGTTTCATGCTGAAACGAATTTGGGAGGCCAGGAATGGATAAACGCACCATACGAGAAGCCGGCAGGAAGAAAGCCGTCCGTGACAGAGTGTGGGAACGCAGACAAGAGCAGCCCTGCCGTAAATCCGGCACAATCATGCGTCAGGCCGGACGCTATCGGGCCATCGATACAGCGAAGAAGCAGGTCAACGAGGCACGGAATGCCCTGACCCCGGAGCCGGACCAGGAGCCCTATACCGCTACGGATAAGGTGGAAACCGTGGCTGCCAATTCCGTATATGCGGCAATGAATATAGCCTTGTGTAAGCCGACGCCCCAGCAGCTCATGCGGAGGGAGGCGGTCAAGGACTATAAGCGCCGCCGCTCCCAGGCAAACAAAAATCCGTTTCATGATGAAACGGATAATCCGGGCTATGCCGATACGACGATCACTCCCGATATCCAGGAGACCCCTTCGGCTGATCCGCTGCGCAGGCCGCAGCGCCCGGCACCGCAAAGAGAAACAAAACACATTTCGGAAGCCCATCCATCGATCCATCCATCCACGGGACAGCGCCCCTCGGCGCTGTCCCGTGGTTCATCCTCCGACAGCATAAAGAAAGCCGCCCTTGCCAAAGAGCAGGGGCGGCGGTATGCCCGTGACCGGGCGATCCGGGAGATCACCGGTGGCACAGCGCAGACTACAGCAAAGACGGCAACAAAAGCTGGGACAGACTTTCTCAATAAGCTTGGTACAGCGATCCCCCGTGCCGTTGTCCCGGAGAAGGAAACGCTGCTATATGCTGCGGGCGCTCTTTTACTAATCATTATTCCGTTTGTTGTCATTATGGGTGTTGCTTCCATGCTCCTGGGCAGCGGCGGCAGCGGCTATGTCCCTGTGAGCGAGGAAGTAGAGGCGTTTACTCCCATGATCCAGCTTTATGCGACAGAGCACGGCATCCCGGAATACGTGGAGATGATCAAAGCCGTCATGATGCAGGAGAGCGGCGGGCAGGGAACCGATCCCATGCAATGCTCCGAAAGCGGCTTCAATACCCGCTATCCCCATGCGCCGAACTCCATCACCGATCCCGAATACTCCATCGACGTGGGCGTACAAAGTCTGGCCTATGTGCTGGGGCTAGCCGAAGCGGAAAGCCCCATAGACTTGGAGCGCATTTCTCTAGCGCTCCAGGGCTACAACTATGGTTCCGGTTATATCACCTGGGCGCTGGCTAACTACGGCGGATATTCCGAACTGAACGCCATCGAGTATTCGGACATGATGGTGGAGCGTATGGGTTGGACCGGGTACGGCGATAAAGCCTATGTCTCCCACGTTCTGCGGTATTATCCTATAGGCCGCTCCTTCATGGGCGAGGGCAATGCTGCCATGGTCGCCGTGGCACAGTCACAGATCGGCAGCGTGGGCGGCGAGCCCTATTGGAGCTGGTGGGGACTGGATTACCGGGTGGAGTGGTGCGCTATGTTCGTGAGCTGGTGCGCCGACCAATGCGGCTATCTGGATTCCGGCGTGCTGCCGAAGATGGAGGGCGTTCTGCCGTTCATCGACTGGTTTCGGGAACGCTGCCAGTGGCAGGATTGCGATTATAAACCCATCCCCGGCGATATTATCTTTTTCGACTGGGAGGGTGACGGAGTAGCCAATCACGTTGGGATCGTGGAAAAGGTGGACGGAGACTTTATATATACTATAGAGGGGAATACAGACGACCAATGCAGAGAAAACCGGTATTATCTGATCTCTACGCCTATCTTTGGCTATGGTCTGCCGCAGTATTGATAATCCGTTTCATCATGAAACGAAAAAAGGCGAAGTATTGCTTCATGTCATCAATAAATGAAGCCAGCCCGTTATGAGCTGGCTTCATTTTATACACCTATAGGTATTCTTTCTGATATACGCTCTTTTAGTTCGTCAAGCGTTCCCATTACTTCGTTGTATTCATTTTGCAGTCTTTCTTCTTCATCCTTGTCATACCCATATTTCTTGTACTTTTTGCTCAACATCTTCTGTAGCCATTTTGAGATGAAATTATGCGCGTCAAGTGGTTTTCCCACAACAATCTGAAAACTAATGGGAACAGCAAAAAGAACTATATTTAATATGACGGAGAGAACTGTTAAGTAGTCCTTTCCTTGAGCATTCCCAAATTGAAACAGTTTTACTGTAAGCAAAATAGAGGCAAGAGCAAACAATACAAGAATACAGGTGATACAGATATTGTTATGCCTAAACTTTTTCTCCGCCAGTTCTTTTGCACGGCGTTGCTCAGATAGAGCGTCCGAAAGATCGCTACATTTTTTCTCTAATTCCCGAATATCACGTTTACGCTCTCTTTCGTCGGCGTCATGAAGCGCTTGCCGCAATTCTGTCACTTCTTCTTGATGTCGTTCTTCGGATTGATTCATTTTTTCCGAGAGGGTTTTGATGCTACTTTGAAGGGCAGCTATTTCTTTCTTTGCAATCTCTCGCTCCTCCAAATGGCCTTGAAGCTTTGCATCCTCCCGAATTTTTGTCAATATATCAAGTGTAGTTCTTTCTGTAAAGAACTTATCATCGCCCTTTGTCATTTCCATAAGGATCTGCTGAGCGAGACTACTTGTCTTAAGAAAATATGCTTCCTCCGGACTGATCTCTTCTTTTTCAGCAAGCTTTTCAGCTGATTCTACTAGTTTACGTTTTAGTTGTGTTGAGGGTAGGAAAGCAGCATAAGCGTTTGCGGCAACGCGAATTCTTGTAGATGATAAAAGTTGCTGAGGGTTATTCAGCCAGATTAGAGTTCCCCAGTATACATCATTTACACAGTCAGGGATTTCGGAGGTGTTTTGCTGTACAAGGGCTCTCGCTATTGAAGCCAAGGAGTTGTTTCTGGTGATAAAAATATTAGAAATAGACTGTATATACGGAGCGCGGATTCCTGCGTTTAGATGGTCAACAAAATATAGAGATCGGGCGTCCTTATCAATAGTTCTTTGTTTAGTCTCTTCATCAAACGATGGATCTCTTGATCTATATTTTTCAACAATTAAGTCATAGTATTCTTTTTCTGATTTTACGCCCCTCGGACTGAATCCCGGATAATCCATATCATCAATTTCTATCTGATAGCGTCCAAGGCGGGTGACAAGACTGCTTGCGAATTCGGCAACTTCATCTCTGGTGTAGTTATTGCTAACAAAGAAACGCGTTGAAGCTGTCGCACAGAACGGATCGTAGAACGGATTGCCTATCCATTCTTCGCTGCCTTGAATTAATGTCACCAGTTCGGAGTATGTGTGTCTGAAAATTTTAACTCTCATCCCGAGCTGTTGAGTCGCGGATATTAAGTCCTCATATACTTTTGAGTGATCTATCTCGTCAATCCCCAGAAGGGAAAAAACGACGGACGTATCCAAATATACCGAGGCATTACTTTTAGTAGTTCCAATAGTATCGTCCTGGCCACTAATAAATAGATCGGTTAGTATTCTCCCAACTATTAGTGAACCGATATACTCTACAAGGGAAGGATCAGTACTCTCAATAGATGAATAAAAGGCGTAAAAGAGCCGCATCAAAGGGTTGTCAGTTATAGCGCTATAGTCCTGGATGCCACGTAATAAATCTATACCATTTAACCCAATAAAATCATCAATAGTCTTCTCTGCATCGTCTTTAGTGACCTCTATTCCCGAGGCTCTTGCAAATGATATATATCTACTTACAAGCCGATCCAGAAGGTGTTGTTCCTTTTCAAATGTATCATCAGGCACATCTGGATCTATTTTTTCTTTTACTGGGGTAAACGAGTTTGTCATTGTCTCCCACAAGTAGCCTTGATTCTTAAGTTGAGTGACAATAACAGTCATAGGATGGTATGGAATTGAAAAACCGCACCGCTTTTCAAAGTCATCACAAATCTCTTGAATACGGAACGGTCGATATCCTCTTTCCTTGATAACATATTTGGTTAGAAAGATAAATGCATCTGATATGTTTCGGCCAGAGTATTCTTCTCTTATTAAGGAGTAAACAGAACTGTTTATGAGCTTTCCCACGGTAATTCCCCCTTTTTCGGGAGTATTATAGCATATACTGTCGATGGAAGAAACACTAATATGTATTGTTTCAACTGAGCTTTCCTAAACCCGCTTCATGATAAATAGACGTTCGATTCATCCTTGTGTTTTGCTCAGGCCAAAAGTTGCGTTTGAGCACCAATGTGCTTATAACAGGAATGATAAAAAAAGTTGTTGATAATCCGACGCAAATCCCTAGTATATAGGTGAAGGCGGAAAGAGGTGACAGTATATGACAGACACGGAGATCATCAACCTGTTTTTTGAGCGCTCAGAGCAGGCGATCACCGAGCTTGCCAGAAAACACGGCAACGCCGTGGCAAGAGTGGCGCGGAACATTCTGGGAAATGAGCAGGATACCGAGGAGTGCGTGAACGATACATACCTCGGGACCTGGAAAGCCATCCCGCCCAACCGGCCATCACCGTTGCGGACGTTCGTATGCAAGATCGCGCGTAACCTTGCTACGATGAAATATCACGCCAATACAGCGGAGAAGCGAAACAGCCATTATGACGTAGCTCTCGATGAACTGGAAGACTGCTTCTCAGATGGCAAAAGCATAGAAGACGAGTATGATGCAAAGGAGCTATCAGATGCCATTAACTCTTTTCTTGCTACGCTGAATTATACTGACCGATTCATCTTCACGCGTCGATACTGGTATTCCGATCCGCTGCAGGACATTGCCAAAATGGCAAACACAACAACCAACAGTGTGACTGTCCGCCTTTTCCGTATCAGAGAAAAGCTCAAACACTACCTTGTGAAGGAGGGATTGCTTGTATGAAACGGGACCTGATCTCCCTGGCACTGAACGGCATGGATGACAGATTCATCAGTGAAGCAATGGTATTCCATCCCGAGGTCATACAGGAAACCCCGGAAAGGATCGTACGAATGAGAACAAAGCGTATCATTTCCATTGCTTTGGCTGCGGCGCTGATTCTGGCATTGGGCGTAGTCGCTTACGCCACGGATCTTTTCGGTCTTAGGGCATTGTTAATCAAGAACGACAACCTAAACCAGGATGGAGGCACAAATAGCGGGCATCTATCTTTTACACAGCCCCAGGATGCCCCCGGGGATCTGAATGCTTCGATTCGGCAGAAGATAGATAACTCTACCAAAGCGTGGGCTGAGTGGGAAGCGTGGCGTGTAGAAAACGGTATCTTCGAGCCCGAAAGCTGCAAGGCGCCCGAAAGCACCAGCTCGTCTACTGCCGTAGAAAATGAAGATGGCACAGTGACCTTGATTTTCTATAGCGACAGTATCGGTGAGAAAGAGATCGAGAGGCGCGTTGTTTCTGAAGAAGACTATAAGGCATCGGAAGCCTATTGGGAAGCCAGAGCTAAGGGATTCTTCGGTTATGATTTCTCGTATCACGTGTATACCCAGGAGATGGCGGACAAGCTGGAGCGTATTGCTGCCAATTACGGTTTGAAGCTCCGCCACCAGAGAACGAGTATGTTCCAGAACCATGATGAGGTTGCTGAGTTTTCTACCCGCGAAGAAATCACGGCAAGAATAAATGAGGTTTGTACTAACGGGAGGAATCTCTTCCGAACCGAGCCGACCGGCTATGATAAATTCTACTATTTCGACGAGGGTACTTTCGCGATCAGCTTTTTCACAACTTCTAATCTGACCAACACTGGAACATACTGTTATCTCTACAACTCTCCTTACGGAACTCTGTCCAGCGGATTTGAGATCTTTACGGAAGTGGAGGATGTAAGTGCGTTTTCTTCCCGTACCCATACTACTCCAGACGGTACGGAAATCACGGTTCTTCAAAATGGGTCAGCCGTCTATGCATATGTTTACCTAGACAATTCTTTCGTGACATTGCAGATCAATCAGCTCAATGGTCTTACCGACACCGAAGTTGACAGCATCATCGACATGATTGATTTCAGTGTGATCGGCTAACATCTAAATACCTTTTAGCAAAGAGCCAGACGCTTAAAGCGCAGAGCCTGCTTCTCCAAAATGGAGCTGCAGGCTCTGTCTGCCTATTTCAGTGAAAGCGTTTCCTATTGAAATGTATCCTTCGCAGCAATTACTTGACAATGCCTAACAGATTTGCAATTAAGCTTCTAATAGATATACTCTTTTTAGAATTAGCTTTTTTGAAAGATTTGTTATTCCATCCTGTGATATAGGGTGAGGCGGACAGGAAGTGAGGCAATTGGAGGACAGTAAAATCATTGACCTGTTTTTTGAGCGCTCGGAACAGGCCATTGATGAGTTAAGCCGCAAATATGGGCCCGCAGTAAAGAAGACAGCTGCTAACATTCTGAATGATCGGTTGGATGTGGAAGAATGTGTGAATGATACTTACCTGAGAACATGGGACAGTATTCCGCCTCAATCTCCCAACCCTCTTGTAAGCTACGTTTGTAAAATCGCTCGCAATCTGGCCATAAACCGCTACCATGCCAACAGAGCCGAGAAACGAAATAGAGGTTTTGATCTGATACTGGATGAAATGGAAGAATGTATTCCATCCGGTGTGAACGTTGAGACTGAATTGGAAGCAAAAGAGCTTTCAGTAGCAATCAATAGCTTTTTATACTCTCTTAACGACGAGGATCGTTTCCTTTTTATACGCCGGTACTGGTATGCGGATTCAGTTTCTGATTTGTCAGCAATGACAGGCGGCAGCCCTAACCGCGTCTCCTTGCGTCTATTCCGCGTCAGAGAAAAACTCAAAAAAAGGCTGATTAAGGAGGGCTTTCTTGTATGAATCGGGAATTGCTTGCAAAAGCATTCGGTGATATCGATGAACAGCTTATCGCACAAGCTTATCGTCCTGCTCCCGAAGATGCATCCAGCTCTTCGGAAAGGGTGATTCACATGAAAAAGAAACGTATTATTTCACTTGCTCTGGCAGCAGCGCTGATCCTCGCTCTCGGCGCAGTAGCATATGCAGCCGGATGGATTGCTCCCGTTTTTCACAGCATTCGTTACTTTGTCCCTGCTTCTGAAGAGCGGAAGCCCGGAAGCGAATCTTATTACTCGGAGATGGAAGAGAAAAACGCTGTTATGGAGGCCGCGGAGCAGTATATAAATGACCAGCAGCTGGCGCCGGAAACCATATGTCTGCCGGAGTTTGACAACTGCGAAATCACTTTACTAGAGCGCTTTTATGATGGAAAGAACCTGGAACTCGGTGTGCACCTTGAATCAGACATTCCTATGTTCTCCGCTGTCTTCAACAACGAGGAGGGTATAAAGGAAAAAGCAAGAACTATCGCCTTCTCCTCTGGCGTTGAAAACGATGACATTGAAATGCTTGAGCCAGTTGCCTACGATGAGATCATGGCGTCTCGCTCGGATAAAGCGAAAGAATACGGCCTTCGCCATGTTAGCACCATTGTGCTTGACAGTATGCTGAGCCATGAATTGACTCCGGAAGAGTATGAAGCAGTCTGGGGGCACCTTTTAGAAACTGGCCATCTCTGCATTGTCAGAAACGACCTGTATGTTTCCGACCATATTCTGATGGAAGACGGCACCGACTTGGGCCAGACATACAGCGTACCGGTTTATGATGATATGGCCGTTCGAAGCGGCAACGTCTTTATTGATGCGCCAGAGCTCCCCGAAGTTGCCCAAGGGTTGGATACCCTGTCTTTCAAGCTAAATATTAGACTTGTCCGGTCGTTCTACTACATGGAACTGGATGGTTCGACTTGGTATTATAGTGAATTTGTTGGAGAATCCTTCGTTCCTTTTAGTGTTGAGAATGCAGAAAACAGATGACATGTAGATGCAATTAAGGCCTTTATCCCATTAACATAGACTTCTTACAATAAAAAAGAGGTGAGAACAATAGATCAGAAAAATGAAACGCATTGGCTTATCTGCCCCATATGCGGTGGAAAGACAAAGCTGAAAATACGCGAAGATACAGTCCTTTTGAATATCCCGTTGTTCTGCCCTCAATGCAAGCGGGAAACGATCGTAGGCGTAATAAAACTGAAAATGGTAGTCAGCGACGAGCCGGACGCTTAAAGCGCAGAGCCTGCTACTCCGTGAAGGGAGTTGCAGGCTCTGTTTTTATTTTATGGCGTTCAGCTTTTTGCCCTTTACGACTTCCAAGGCACCACTGACGATAGGGATCAGCGAGGCGATCTGATCATCGGAGCAGTCTGAAAGCATGATTTCAAGCTGCTTTCTTGCCGGGGCATCGGCTGTTTCTGACGGATAAAAGATCTCCGTCGGGTCTATTTGCAATACCTCGATCAGCGCAGACAGCACGTCCAGCTGCAGATTGCCTTCCCCGTGCTCTATTTTCCGTATGGTCTGCTCTGTGACACCGGTACTCTCCGCAAGAGCCGCCTGCGTCATGTTCCTTTTTTTACGATACCTATATACACAGTCTCCCAATGCCTTTGCACATTCCGACATTTTAGTTCACCTCATACCGATTGTACAGTATTGGTTTCCTTGCCGGAATTTGTCAGAGTTGCGCTTTTACCGAAAAGATAATTGCGGTTTATGGCACCGCATAATCCCCCAGCCAATCTGTTTCATCATGAAACGAATAATGACGAACGATAGCAAGAACGGTAAGATAGCGTCCGCCCGTGTATGGAGAGTGCTGAACGATTACGAGCGGTAGACCGCCACTTTTTCCCAGGCCTACGATATAATATCATTGCCGGCAACGATAACAACTATTCAAAAAGAATCAAGCAGAGAGGAAGTAAACCGGATGCTTTTAGTCGATCAATTACAGGAAACCGCAGCTCCCGTTATTATCACGAACGACACAGGCCGGCTCCTGCGCAGCCTTGGCGCCACCGGGCGGCTGTATGGATATAGGTACATGGAGTATACATCGTGGATTATATGTCCCGGCACCAGGACGATCACCAGTTCCTCACGAAGGTCGCGTATCCGGAGACGGCAAAGCACTTCCATGTTTCCCCGTCCTCGGTGGAGCGGGCCGTGCGGACACTCATTCAGGCGATCTGGAAACGGAGCGATCACAGCAACCTGGACTATGTGGCCGGGGTGCAGTTGGAGAAGGCTCCCACCAACAGTGAGTTCATTGACATGATCGTTGCCTTTATCCAGTACAAGAGCTGATGGGAGGGGCGGCCTCTCCGTCCCTCCCAAACATTTCCGTTCACAGAAGCATACCGGCAGCGGCATGTTTCTGTGAGCCGAAAGTCTCTCCACAAATGAATAGGGCAGGCAGATACGTTCCGTTTGCATGAAGCCAGACGGCGGGTGCGCCACGATCGTCAGTCGGTAAGGAGGTGAAGAACCGGCGGCAGAGCGATACCACCAGCGCCGTATACAGCTTTTGGCAGGGCTGTTGGCGAGGATATGCGAATGGGAGAGATACTTGCGTTGGCTATGCGTCACAGCGTAGGACGCCCCGCCATAAGAATGGGGGGAGGCACGGTAAAAAACCTATGGAGCGGCAAGCCCAGCCGCCGTCTGTCTTTGCCTTTGATATAAACGTGATACCCTTTGATCCGCACAGCTTGTATGTGCGGATTTCGTTGTATAACGTCGAAATCCGTTTCATGCTGAAACGGATTAACAAGGGAGTGATCCTATGGCAAAAGAGCGCACCCGGGCGCATTTCCGGGAATGTACTGATAATAAGGATTCCAGCGTCAGCATCGTAAACATTGACAAGGAAGATAACACCGTTTATGCAAAGGTAAACGGATGTAATATAACCATAGTTTGTCGCCAGCAGGCCAACCCGGACGTATATGACCGGGTAAAGGATATTCTAATCAATTCTGTAGTCGGATAAAAGCGCTGAAAAATTGACGCCCTTCCCCATATATGGGAAAATAATGATAGGAAGTGTCATGTGCACCTTGAAAACCGCATACTGCACTTGTGGAAGTGCCAGCGTCATCCAAACGAAAGGATGATGCTGATATGACGTATACAAGCACTGTCACAAGCTATAATTTTGATAAAGAGACCGGATGGCGTATGGATCTTCCCCTGTTCATCGAACCGGGTACAAGGGTATTATGCTTATACCGTGTTTCCTCCACAAAGCAGCTTTATCATGATGCCAACGACGAAGCCGACATTCCTATGCAGCGGCTCCCCTGCCGGGCCTTTGCCGAGCAAAACGGTTGGACAATCGTGTGTGAGCTGCAGGAGGAAGGGATCTCCGGCCATAAAGTGAGAGCGGAAAACCGGGACAAGGTACAGATGATCAAGGAATACGCGCTCAAGGGCATGTTCGATATTCTGCTGGTATTCATGTTTGACCGTATTGGGAGAATCGCGGACGAGACGCCTTTTGTAGTGGAATGGCTTATCAATCATAAAATCCGCGTCTGGGCTACCGAAGAAGGAGAACAGCGCATTGAGTCCCATACAGACCGCTTGCTGAACTACATTCGTTTCTGGCAGGCTGACGGAGAGAGTCAAAAGACCTCGATCCGTACAGCAAACAGTCTGCATATTCTCAACGAGCAGGGGCATTTTACCGGGCGAATTTGCCCGTATGGCTATGAGCTGGTAAAGTCCGGGCGAATGAACAAGCGAAAGCAGGAAGTACACGATCTTGCCATTTGTGAGAGCGAAGCCGCTGTTGTGCGTCTTATGTTCCGGCTGGCGTATACGCAAGGTTACGGGGCGCAGCGCATAGCAAACCACTTAAATGCCCAGGGCTATAAGAATCGCTCCGGCGAAAACTGGCACCCTGCCACGATCCAATCCATTCTGCGGAATATCGTCTATATTGGTATTCTCCGCAGCGGAGAATCACGCTCCCCTGTTCTGGAAAGTCTAAGGATCATTGACGACAAAACTTTCCGGGAAGTTCAGGAAATGCTGAAAGCCCGGTCCAGGAAGTACCAGGATACACGCTCCGCCCCGCTGAATATCGGCGGCAATTCTCTTATGACCGGAAACATCTTTTGCGGCCATTGCGGAGCCCGTCTTTGCGTTACAACCAGCGGCAAGGGACGCAGGCGGTCAGATGGAACGGACGTTATACGCACCCGTTACTGTTGTCAGACGAAGACCAGAAAACACGCCGATTGCAGCGGCCAAACCGGATACACGGTACATAAGGTGGATGAAATCATCGATACCTTTGTGCGGAGCATTCTGGCAAGAGTCAGAGCGGTCAACCGCTCTGAGGTCATACAGGCACAGAGCCGGGTAGATGTTGAGGCGAGGAAACTGCATGTAAAAGAGCTGGGCCGGGAAGCGTCCAAGGCAGAAGCGGAGCTTGAACGGCTCCAGAGTGAAATCATTAAGTCTCTGACAGGAGAAAGCGTTTTTACCCCGGAAATGCTAAAACCGGCGATAGATGCGCAGGAGCGCAAATACGCCGATCTGATGACGACTCTCCGGGAGGCGGAAGCAGAGATGTACGACAGTGAGAATAATCTGCTGGCCTTGTCCGAAAAGTTTGACGATTTTCTGGAATGGGCTGTAATGTATGATGAAGCTGATATAGCGGCAAAGAAGATGATCATTTCCCGGATCATTGATCGGGTGGACATGCACACCGGGTACGATATTAAAATCACGCTGAATATCAGTATTGAGCAGTTCCTGAACACTATAGAAATGGTCGCATGAGACCCATTCAACACGAATGGGGGCATATAAATTATGGCTTGCGAGAGCGCTTGAATGGCATTCAAGAGGTCAGCGGTTCGATCCCGCTTATCTCCACCAAAAGCACCGAAATCGCTTGATTTCGGTGCTTTTTCTTTATTATTTCCCCTTTGTTTTCAGAAAATCCTATCTGCAGACAAATCACGCCGCGCGCCGGAACGATCCCGGCGCGCGGCGCTTTTGCTTTTTGCTCTTTATTTCACGCCGAACATCAGCTCGGCATAGGTTGGGAACGGCCAGCTCTTCGCGGGGATGAGCTTTTCGGCTGCGTCGCAGGGGGCACGCAGCGCCGCCATCTTCGGCAGAACGCTGTCGCGGATGAACTCCGCGGAGCTCTGCACCTCACTCATGGCGTGGTAGACATCGAGCGCCGTTTCCAGCTCTTCCGCCGCGGCGTCGATCTTCTCCGAGAGCGCGGAGAGCTTTTCGATCTGCCGCGCCTCGTAGCCGCCGACGGATGCGCCGACCGCAGCCCGGCGGGCGTTTACGCCGAGAGCAAGCGTATCGGCATACGCGGTCACGGCGGGCAATATCTCACGGCGCGCCATATCGAGCATCGTTTTTGCCTCGATGTGGACGGTCTTACGATAGTTGTCGAGATTGATCTCACAGCGGGACTTGAGCTCCGTTTCGGAATAGACCTTGTGGCGCGTGAGCATTTCCACGTTCTTCGCCGCGGTGAGATACGGCAGCGCGTCCGGCGTCGTGCGAAGATTGAGAAGGCCGCGGACCTTTGTCGCCTCCTCGATCCAGGCGTCGTCGTAGCCGTTGCCGTTAAAGACGATGCGCTTGTGCGCGCGGATCGTGCGCTGGATGAGCGTGTGGAGTGCGCCTTCAAAGTCGTCCGCCTTTTCGAGCTCGTCGGCATACTGGCGCAGCGACTCCGCCACGGCGGTATTGAGCATGACATTGCAGCACGCGATGGAGTCGGACGAGCCGACCATGCGGAACTCAAATCGGTTGCCGGTGAACGCGAACGGCGATGTGCGGTTGCGGTCGGTCGTGTCGCGCACAAAGCGCGGCAGCACGTGCGCGCCGAGCTTCATAACGATCTTTTCCGTGCCGGTGTAGGGGGCGTCCTTCTCAATCGCGTCGAGCACCGCCGTGAGCTCGTCGCCGAGGAAGATGGACACGACGGCCGGAGGGGCTTCGTTCGCGCCGAGACGGTGGTCGTTGCTCGCCGTCGCAACGGAGAGACGGAGCAAATCCTGATAATCGTCCACGGCCTGAATAACGGCGCAGAGGAACAGCAGAAACCGCGCGTTCTGGTGCGGCGTATCGCCGGGCTTGAGAAGGTTGACGCCCGTGTCGGTGCAGAGAGACCAGTTGTTGTGCTTGCCGGAGCCGTTCACGCCGTCGAACGGCTTTTCGTGCAGCAGACAAACAAGGCCGTGGCGCGCCGCGACCTTTTTCATTACCTCCATGGTGAGCTGGTTGTGGTCGGTAGCAATGTTCGCGGTGGTAAAGATGGGCGCGAGCTCGTGCTGCGCGGGGGCGACCTCGTTGTGCTCGGTCTTGGCAAGCACGCCGAGCTTCCACAGCTCTTCGTTGAGATCGGCCATGAACTCCGCGACGCGCGGCTTGATCGCGCCGAAGTAATGGTCGTCCATCTCCTGTCCCTTCGGCGGCATTGCGCCGAAGAGCGTGCGCCCGCAGAACATAAGGTCCTCGCGCTTATCGAACATGGCGCGATCCACGAGGAAATACTCCTGCTCGGGGCCGACGAGCGGACGGACGATCTTCACATCGTCCATGCCGAAGAGCTTCAGCACGCGCAGCGTCTGCTTGTTGAGCGCCTGCATCGAGCGCAGCAGCGGCGTTTTCTTATCGAGCGCCTCGCCGCCGTAGGAGCAGAACGCCGTCGGGATGCAAAGCGTTTTGTCCTTGATAAAGGCGTGGCTCGTCGGGTCCCAGGCGGTGTAGCCGCGCGCTTCAAACGTAGCGCGAAGCCCGCCGGAGGGAAAGCTTGAAGCGTCCGGCTCGCCCCGGATGAGTTCCTTGCCGGAAAACTCCATGATGACGCCGCCGTCCGGCGAGGGGGTGATGAAGCTGTCGTGCTTCTCCGCGGTGCTGCCGGTGAGCGGCTGGAACCAGTGGGTATAGTGCGTCGCGCCCTTTTCGACCGCCCACTCCTTCATGGCGTCGGCCACGGCGTTGGCAACGGCGGTATCCAGCGTGCCGCCCTCATACATCGTCTTTTTCAGCGAGACATACACGTCATACGGCAGCTTCGCTTTCATCACGCGGTCGTCAAACACAAGACTTCCAAAATATTCCGGTACAGCACTCATGCTTCCCACTCCTCTTTCGGAAAAATAAAAAAGGCGTCTCGGAGATCGCTCTCCAAGACGCCTTTGCCTTCGATGGGCGAAATTATATGCGCCCTGCACGGATTTGTCAATTCCCAATTTTCGTTTTTTTGCGGTTTTTTTCGTTGACGCGCTCTCCCCGCGGTGTTATAATTTTCCGCGTTAATGAGCAAAGGAGTTCATTTTCCGAGGGAAGTTTATCCCCTCGGAAAATGAACTCCTTTTGTATTTTCGGAAAGAAGGCGATTATTATGAAGCGCGAAGGCGAGATCCGCATCCCCTCCGGGTGTGCCATTTCCGCCGTCATCTCCCGGGAGGGACGGCGCATGACCGGTGAGGCGGTCATGAAGAGCATGATCCCGATGCACGACCGCTCCAACGGTCTCGGCGGCGGCTTTGCCGCCTACGGCATCTACCCCGACTACCGCGATTTTTATGCGTTTCACATTTTCTTTGACGACAACGCGACGCGCCGCGAGTGCGAAACGATGCTCAAAGAGGGCTTTGAGCTTGTGCAGGCCGAGCAGATCCCCATCCACATCATCCCGGAGATCACCGACATACCGCTCATCTGGCGCTACTTCGTCTCCCCGCTGCCGTCGGTGCTCCACCGTCTCCAGCTCGACGAGAAGGAGTTCGTTGCCCGGACCGTTATGGACATCAACACGAAGTTCAAGGGCGCGTACGTTTTCTCCAGCGGCAAGAACATGGGCGTATTCAAGGCCGTCGGCTATCCCGAGGACGTGGGACGGTTTTACCGGCTCGACGAATATGCGGGCTACAGCTGGACGGCGCACGGCCGCTATCCGACGAACACCCCCGGCTGGTGGGGCGGCGCGCATCCGTTTGCGCTGCTCGACTACTCGGTCGTACACAACGGCGAGATCTCGTCTTACGACGCCAACCGCCGCTTCATCGAAATGTTCGGCTACAAATGCACGCTGCAGACCGATACCGAGGTCATCACATACATTGCCGACTATCTGCTCCGGCGGCAGGGCATGTCGCTGGAGGAAGCGGCCAACGTCATCGCCGCGCCGTTCTGGAGCACGATCCGCGGCAAAGCCGCGTCTGAGGCCGAACGGCTCACCTATCTGCGCACGGTGTTTTCCAGTCTTCTTATTACGGGGCCGTTCTCCATCGTACTCGGCTTCAACGGCGGGCTGATGGCGCTCAACGACCGGCTGAAGCTCCGCTCGATGGTCACGGCGGAGAAAGACGATCTCGTATTCATTGCAAGCGAGGAGGCCGCCATCCGCACGATGGAGCCGGACGCGAGCAACGTCTGGGCGCCGATGGGCGGCGAGCCGGTCATCGTGCGCGTAAAGGAGGGGAAATACTAATGGCTATCGAATACATCTACCCGCCGTTTGAGGTCATCCGGCGCGACGAGCGGTGCACGCGCTGCCGCATCTGCGAAAAGCAGTGCGCCAATGGCGTCCACACCTACGACGCCGCGCGAAAGATCATGATC